>Ga0316204_10004203_pt1 | contig 26501 bp, 21 predicted proteins | sample 6monrhotite_MG_2_FD_205661 | JGI IMG/M metagenome (GOLD analysis project Ga0316204, IMG submission 205661) | Microbial mat bacterial communities from mineral coupon in-situ incubated in ocean water Damariscotta River, Maine, United States -... | ecosystem: Environmental > Aquatic > Marine >...
ACTTCCAAGCCAATACCCTAACCGGTTCTATTGAATCCCCATAGAGACTGCATCACACCGAAGGCGGTGTACAACACTGCGTCCAAATAACTGAAGCCCTACTTCAGCTATTGAGACTTAATTGTTGGGCGCAGTTATTGTCGATTATTCCCGCTAATCACCGTGATTATCAGCTTGTCTTTTAGTTGCTCAATCTTAATCTCTTCTCCTTCTTTAAATCCCAAATTCTCCAACCACCTTCCGACCAATCGAATTTCAGGAACCGTTGTATGATCCCACCTGCGACAGCGGAACTTCTTATAAATCTTCAATCTCCTGAATCTTTTCATTTCGTCATACAACTATATGACAAATGTAATTCAATCTTTTGATTTGTCAAATTAAAATATGACAAAATTGTCGTATAATAAGCTGACATTTGGTTGGTGACTAAAGATCAACTCAAAAAGAAAATCGGTCAGCGCATCGTTGCGCTGCGGACCCAAAAAGGGTGGAGCCAATCTGACTTGGCCCGAGCTTGCGGAAAAGACAGACAAGCTTTGGAGAAGTTGGAAAACGGGAAGGTGAATCCTACGATTTATTCTTTGTTTGAGATTTCAAAGGCGCTAGGAGTGTCCCTGAAGAAATTGGTTGATTTTTAAAGATCTTTGAGAGTTGTTTTATTTCGCTTTTTCATGCAATGTCAAGTAACGAAAATAGAAACTCGAATCCTCTTCATTTTTTAATTCATTAAAATCAAAAAGATAAACGACAGAATCCTTGTAAAGGAAGGTGTCATTTTCAAACTGATAAGCAGAACTGATTTCTTCATAATACCGGTCCTTAATCTTTAGTTTTCTTCTCTCTTTTTTTGAGTAGGCGAATCGTCTCTTTATTTGCTGAGGTTCACCCGAATGAAGAATTAGCAAAGAGTCAACCAAATTCCATTGTCCGGTGTCATTAACGGTATTCGCACCTCCTCCGTGATACCACGATGAATAGTAATAGATTGAATCCTTTTTTAATGTTAATTCCTCGGATGAGTAGAAGGATCGACCTCCAACAAATTCTTTAAAAATTTCCATGTTCTCAATTTTCCAGGATATCAATCCCGACAGGAGAATAAAAATCAGGAACGATATTTTAATTCGATTAAACATCTATCTAATTGCGCCCAACGGATGTATAAACGCAATTTTACCCTGAGTTGGGTCGAAGGGTTGCGTTTATTTCTCAATTACCTAAAAGTATCAATTTATGTGCAAAGTAGCGATTGGACTTTTGATATGCCCCCAGGCGACTTGTGTCACGTGCGTGTAGATGGCCGTTGTCTTGGGACTACTGTGTCCCAATAGTACCTGGATGTAACGCAGATCCGTACCCGCCTCCAGTAAGTGGGTAGCATAGCAATGGCGAAGTGTGTGCACGGTCACTTTCTGCTGAATTCCTGCCTGTGCCACAGCTCGTTTTAAAATCATTCGAACACTTGCAGCGCTATAGACACCACTTCCCGAACCCTCGAATAAATAAACGGTAGGTCGATACTGCTTCCAGTACCTGCGCAGCAGAGGCAAAAGGTTATCAGCAAGTGGCACCATCCGATCTTTCCTGCCTTTTGCGCACCTGATATGAATAACTGAACGTTTGCTGTCAATGTCGGCAACTTTTAAGTTCAGGAGCTCTCCCAACCTCAGACCTCCGGAGTATATCGTGGCAAGAATGGCACGGTGTTTTAAATTCTCTGTTTGATTTAGAATAGTTAAAACTGATTGCTTGGTCAATATCACTGGCAACTTCGTTTCCCTTATCGGTCGTTCCAATTGGTAGGACTCGCGCGGAAATCCCAATACTTTTTCGTGATAGAATTTCACCGCGTTGATCGCCTGGTTTTGAGTCGAACGGGAATATCCCCTGGCTATTAGATGCAATACATATTGTTGCACATCTACTTTTTCTGTAGTTTCCAATGGTTTGTCGGTAAACTGGCAAAAATCGTTCAGAAAGTGAGAATAAGTTTTCTTGGTATGAGGACTATACCTTTTAATGTTTAAAATTTCATGAAATCGCTTTAAATCTGTCATAGGGTACTTTTTAAACAAACCTAATGGGCCTTAACAGGAATAATCGGTTTTAAACGTTTATTAGTCGTTTGTAAACGTTTACTATCGGATAATGGTCCGATTACCCTCCCAAATAATCCGTAATTTCGGTCCCTTAAGCCATGAAAAAACTGTTGGTCAAATATCCTGTTGAGCTCCTGGTAGGACTTTGTCTGCTGTTGTTTTTTACCACCCGCCCGGTCGATACCCAATGGAACCGGGTCATTTTTAGCGATGGGTTGGGTTACTATGCACACCTGCCGGCAGTGTTCATTTACCAGGATTTGGAATTTGAATTTTACCACGACATCAAAGCCAAATACCTCGAACAAACAGAACGCCAGCAGCATACGTTTGTCAATTATTTCAAAGAAGAAACGGTCAACAAATACTTCAGCGGTGCTGCCCTTTTGTGGCTGCCCTTTTTTCTGCTGGCCCACCTGCTGAGCTGGTTGTTTGGCTTCGAACCCGATGGGTATTCGTTGCTTTATCAATACGGCATAGGCCTGGCTGGGGTGTTCTACCTGTGGCTAGGCAGCAAAGCGGTATACCGGATGCTCCAGCGGTTTTCAGACAATCCCTGGCACATTGCCGCAGCGCTGACATTGACCATCCTGGGGACCAACCTGTTTTTTTATGCCGTCTACAGCGGGTCAATGACGCATGTCTACAGCTTTGCCCTGATAGCCTGGTTTTTGGAGTTGGCCTTTCGGTTCAACGATAGCCACAACAAACGATGGTTGTACGGAGCAGCACTCTGTTTTGGACTCATCGTGATCACCCGCCCCTCCAACGGCATCGTGCTGTTTACCTTGCCTTTCATAGCAGGTTCCTGGGCCAATTTGAAGCAGCTGTTTGCAACGACTTTTCAACGGGTACATTATTGGACCGTGGGCCTCGGCATCATCGGTTTGCTGTTGTTCATGCAATCACTGTTGTGGTACCTCGAATCGGGCCATTGGTATGTCTACACCTATGCCGAAGAAGGTTTTGATTTTGCCCGACTCAAATGGTTGCAGAGCCTGTTTAGCTACCGCAAAGGGTGGTTTGTTTACACCCCGTTGGCGCTGGTAGCAATCATTGGGTTGGAGGTGGCCTTCCGCAAAAACAAGTTCCAGGGTTGGGCATTGGCTGGCTTCCTGTTGTTCATGGTTTACATCATTTCCAGCTGGCAGGTATGGTGGTATGGCGGAGGCTTTGGATTACGCGCCTATGTTGACTTTTATGCTTTGATAGCAGTGTTGTTGCTGTTTACCATCCAATGGATTTCGGTCCACGGCAAGGCACGCATCGTATTTGGAATCGGGGTAACAGGTATGCTGTTGCTCAACCTGGTGCAAACCTACCAGTATCAGATTTACATATTACCCTATGACGACATCAACAAAGAGATCTACTGGAGCAATTTTCTCAGACTACAGCGCAGGGCACAGGTGCGGTTAGACCACAAGGATGTGGTGAGCATTAAGCAGGTGGAAAACGATTTGGAAACCGAAATGGAAGGGTGGGGCAACAAGCATACTTTTTCTACCGAGAAAGCCCATTCAGGTGTTCGGTCCAGCAAGATGCAGCGCAAATCGCCCTATGGCGTCATATACAAAACCAGGATTGGGTCCAACATCACCACCGCCAATGGGAAAATTGCTGTCGCCAGCAATGTGTGGACCGATCAGGAAGAGTCAAAAATAGTGCTGACCATGTCCCTCGTTTCCGAAGGGATAGCTTACCACAAGCGTAGTTTTTCGCTTTCGGAATTTACCATTCAGGGCGGCTGGACTCCCGTAGAGTTCGCCATGGATTTGAAAAAATTGCGTTCCCCCGAGGACAGCTTAGTCACTTACTACTGGATAGCCAACGAAAAGGAAAAAGCCTTTGTCGATGACGTTCGGGTGAGTTTCATTTCGATGAAAGAAGAGGAGTTTTAGTGTTCAAGATTTTTTAGTTTCTGAGTGGAGTAGCAGTGTACTTTAAATCAACTGTCAGTTCGAGTAATTTCTGAATGGGCGATAGCACAGTCAGAAATTGTATCGAGAACAGTTTGTGAGCAATGTTGCATTTGGCCTGTTCTCGATACAACGTATGCCCAGCTATCGCTGTCCATCCGTTACTCGAACTGACAATCTCCTCATTCTTCGCACCTCACACTCTCCTAACTCCCAACTCAAACTGTCATAAGACTGACAATCCCAGCCCACAAAAGCGAATATCTTTGTGCACGTTTGATAAGATTCGATAAAAGCGTCAATTTTACTGGATAACCTAAACAACTAAACGGATGACGAAGACATACTACGACCCAGCAGATTTGAGAAAGTTTGGCAAAGTAGGGGAGATGGAAGAAGATGGGAAACTGGCCGATAAGTTTTTTGATTATTACGGTGAAGTGTTCAAAGAAGGAGCGTTGACGCAGCGCGAAAAATCACTGATAGCATTGGCTGTGTCGCACGTGGTTCAATGCCCTTATTGCATTGATGCCTACACCGAAGATTCGTTGAAAAAAGGAGCAAACGAAGCACAAATGATGGAAGCCGTTCACGTAGGAGTAGCCATTCGAGGTGGTGCATCATTGGTACACGGAGTGCAAATGATGAACAAAGCCAAAAAGCTGTCGATGTAAACGCAATAACTTTTGACGACCAAAGGATTGGAAATAAAAGTGTGAAGGCGGGTCAAAAATGCGGGCCAGGGTTGGAGTGAATTGAAGTTTAGCTTTTTGGGGCCGTAACCCAAAAGGCGTAAAGAACTTCAAGAGTGAAAGGAAGCATATTTTTGACTTGATTTTTGCTTACTTTTTATTTATGCTGAGCAAAGTCGAAGTATCAAGAAAAAGTAAGAGATGATTACGGGAAAGATGGAAGTAGTCAGAGTTCTACGAAATGAAGTAATTTAAGATGACAAAATCATTAAAGGCAAAAGGACATGACTTGGCGGAAACGTCCAAGCAGTTGCAGATATTGAGTGGAGGGCAGTTTGCCAACGGAGAATTAGAAACCTTTCGCAAAAAAATTGAGCCATTGGGCCATTACCCGCTCAAACCTACCTCGGTGGAGATATTTCAAATCAACGTGGGCTACATGTGCAACCAGGTGTGCAACCACTGCCACGTGGATGCCGGTCCCGACCGAAAGGAAATCATGACCCGCGAGACGATGCAGCACTGTCTCGACATTCTCGAACAACACGACATCAAAACACTGGACCTTACGGGCGGAGCACCTGAAATGAATCCAGATTTTCGATGGTTTGTAGAGCGCGCCAGCAAGTTCTGTGATGAAATCATTGTGCGGTCCAACCTCACCATCATCCGCGCCAACAAAAAGTATTACGACCTGCCCGAGTTTTTCAAAAACAACAAAGTGCACGTCATTTCATCGTTGCCTTATTATAAACCAGAGAAAACAGACCGCCAGCGAGGAGATGGTGTTTTTGCCGCTTCCATCGAAGCGCTGAAAATGTTGAACGAAGTGGGGTATGGAAAAGAAGGCACCGGACTGAAACTGGATTTGGTATACAATCCCAGTGGAGCGTTTTTACCAGGCGATCAGGGACAGTTGGAAGCAGACTTTAAACGTTCGCTCAAGGAAGAATTTGACATCGACTTTAACAGCCTTTTTGCCATCACCAACCTGCCCATCAGCCGGTTTTTGGATTACCTCATAGCCAGCGATAATTACGAAGACTACATGTGGAAGTTGGTAGAAGCCTTTAACCCAGGAGCGGTCGAAGGCGTCATGTGTCGCAATACCATTTCTGTGAGCTGGGACGGTTACCTCTACGATTGTGATTTTAACCAAATGCTCGAACTAAAAGTAGGTTCCGGAGCACCACAACACATCAGCGAGTTCAACATGGAAAAACTCAACCAACGCGACATTATCATCAGCCAACATTGCTTTGGTTGTACTGCAGGCGCAGGTTCGAGCTGTCAAGGAACGTTAGTCTGAAATGTTTAAATTGCGAGAATGAACAAGTTGTTGATGGTATTTGTGAAGAACCCCGAACTGGGGAAAGTGAAAACGCGGTTGGCCAAAACCATGGGCGATGAACGCGCCCTGGAAGTATACAAGGAGTTGTTGCAACACACCAGCAACGTAGCCAACAAAGTCACCAGCGACAAAGCCGTATTCTATTCCAGTTTCATCGACAAAGCCGACATGTGGGCCAACGAAGCCTACGATAAATACCTGCAAGAAGGCAACGATCTCGGAGAGAAAATGCTCAACGCTTTTGGATTGGCATTTCAACAAGGCTACGAGAAAATCATCATCATAGGAAGCGACTGCTACGAACTCGCCCCCGAAATTGTAGAACAAGCATTTGTCCGGCTAGAAGAGAAGGATGTGGTAATAGGGCCAGCCAAAGACGGAGGTTACTACCTGCTGGGCATGAAGAGCCTCTACATGAAGCTTTTTAGCAACAAACCCTGGAGCACCGAAAACGTGTTGGTCGACACCCTGTTGGACGTGAAGGAGATGGGCTTGAATTACGAACTGCTAGAGACCCTTTCGGATGTCGATCACGAAACCGATTTGGAAGAATTCCGCGCCACACGCGCAGCGGCTCCCGGCATTCGCTCCGGCCAGTCGGAAAACGATTAATTCCATCATTACGGCATAAGATTTCATAAAAGAGTAGCAATTAACTGTGAATTTTAAGGCTATAAAAGTGTGTGGGCTAGTCAAAAATGCAGGCCAGGGTGGCGTGAATTGAAGTTTAGGTTTTGGGGACGCAACCCAAAATCGTAAAGAACTTCAAGAGTGACAGGAAGCATATTTTTGACTTGATTTTTGCTTACTTTTTATTTATGCTGAGCAAAGTCGAAGTATCAAGAAAAAGTAAGGTGCTTAGTTTGAAACAGGAAAAGAGCTCATCAAGTAAAGTGAAGATTAAACCAATAGAAGTGGTATGATAAAAATGATTAAAGAAGCCGCCCAATACATTCAATCAAAAGGGGTAGGCGAGGTGCAAATCGGCATTGTGCTTGGCACAGGACTAGGCAAATTGGTCAACGAAATAGACATCGAAGTCAGCCTCGACTATGAAACCATACCACACTTTCCAGTCTCCACAGTTGAGTTCCACAAAGGCAAACTCATCTACGGAACCCTGGAAGGCAAAAAAGTATTGGCCATGCAAGGCCGTTTTCATTATTACGAAGGGTACAACTTTCAGCAAATCACTTTTCCCATTCGGGTGATGAAAGAGTTGGGCGTTCAAAAACTCCTTTTGTCCAACGCAGCAGGAGCCATGAACCCTGATTACAAAAAAGGCGACCTGATGTTGATTGATGATCACATCAACCTGCTACCCGGCAATCCACTCATAGGAAAGAACCACGAAGAATTAGGGCCACGGTTCCCCGACATGAGTGCACCTTACTCCAAAGAAATCAACGACCAACTAGAAGCCGTAGCCACAGAAAAAGGCATCACCCTGCACAAAGGAGTGTACGTTTCAGTGGCAGGACCCAACCTGGAAACCAGAGCAGAATACCGCTTTTTACGCACCATTGGAGCCGATGCAGTAGGCATGTCAACCGTGCCCGAAGTCATTGTCGCTAACCATGCCGGATTGCCCTGTGCTGCCATTTCAGTACTCACCGATGAGTGCGACCCGGACAACCTGCACCCCGTTAACATTGCCGACATCATTGAAGTAGCCGGCAAAGCAGAGCTCAAAGTAATCGACTTGCTCAAAACCTTGATTCCCCGGTTGTAGGCATGAAACAGCGCATTTCATTCCTGTTGACATTGGTGGTAGTAACGGCTCTTTTCCTGTCCGGGAAAGGAAAAACCGATTTGGTCATCAACGAAGAATTTCGAAGCCTCAATAATTGGGAAACACTTTATTTCTCAAAGAAACACACCAACTATTCTACTGATTCTGTGGGCACAGGGATGTTGCGAGCCGAAAGCAATGCATCTGCCACCGGGCTGTTGCACAATACTCAATTCAACGTTTACACACATCCTGAACTCAACTGGCGCTGGAAGGTAGAAAATACCTATGCCAAGGCTGACATGACCCGCAAATCAGGCGATGATTATCCCATGACCATCTTTGTGATATTTCCGTTTGTGAAAGAGGAAATGTCTTTGGCGGATAAGGTGGCTGCCTATTTAGGGAAACTGGCTACAGGCTTGGATTTGCCGCACAGTTCGCTGAATTATGTTTGGTCAAGCAATGGGCAGTTGGGACAAGTTTTGCCCAATTCGAACTATGCCGGTTCGCGCATCATTGTCAAGCAAGCCGGAAAGGACAAATGTGGTCAATGGTTGATGGAGCAGGTCAACATTGTGGAAGATTACCGGAAGGCATTTGGCACCGAACCACCTGCCAACGCCATCATTGGTTTCATGAATGATTCTGACAACACAGGCGAACATTCCGTTTCATACCTGGATTACATTCGGGTCTGTGGAAGCTAAAATAAAATGGATGTCTTACTTTTTAGCATTGTTCAATGAATTTCGGCTTGTTCGGGAGTGCATTTTAAGTTTTGTCGAGTTTTGATTTTAGTGATACAGCATTCCCGCGGAGGCGGGAATCCATGTGTCCATTGGCACAAGGCTTCTGCCGGAATGACAGGAATATTGTTGCTTTTGCAGCATGCCCGACTGGAATTGGTAATTCAACAAAGTGCTTAAATTAATATGAGTTCGGGATAAGGTTAGTTAGTATCGGCTTGATAACCAGGGTTTATGGTTTACTAATGCCAAATATATAATGTAGTTGTGGCCTATGCGGTGTGTGGGCCCGTCAAAAATCGTGGGGTGCGTTGGAATTTGCGGGATGAACGATCTTTTTGGCTTGATTTTTTGGGCACTTTTTCACTTGTGCTGAGCTTAGTCGAAGTACTAAGGAAAAAGTGTCAATGTATCTATAGAAATAGATGTAAGTCTATGTAATATTGAGTGCTTTACAATGTGTTAAGATGTAAATTTGAGACTATGTAGACTGAATAGGTCGAGTGAGATTTTGCATTAACTCAAAATTTATTCTTAAGCCGAACTCACGTTAAATTAACAACAACAACAACCTGACACATTTAGCAATTGGGAATGTTTAATCCGCGACCAGGCATTATTTTTGAAAGCATGGAAATCAAAATGAGACAAATGATGAAATGGACGATGACGCTGCTGACAGTATGCTTTTTAAGTAGCGCTGTGATTGCCGGAGATCCTCCCAAAGCAGTGGAGAAAATGAATGGAGTCAATTTTGTTGCTCCTGTGCGCAAGGTAGGAGGAGAATGTTTTGTTCCGTTGCAACGCATCAATTCTGAATGGGTGGCTTTGAATCCTTTTGCTTACGGTACTCCAGGCAGTACAACATTGAAGTTTGACATCTCCTGGCAATGGTGGGGTGAGCGTATAGAAGGGGTACGCGCCATGCTTGATTATGCCAAAGACCAGAAACTCAAAGTGATGATCAAACCACATATCTGGGTGAAAGGCGAAGGTTGGCCCGGTGATTTTGAGTTGGAATCGGACAAGGCCTGGAAGGAGTGGGAAAAGAATTACAAGGCCTACGTCATGGCCTACGCTCAAATTGCCGAGGAATACAATGTCGAGGTGTTTTGCCTGGGCACAGAAGTACGCAAGTCGGTTCGTTTTCGCAGTGCCTTTTGGTTTCAACTTATCAAGGATGTGCGACAAGTTTACCACGGCAAAATAACCTACGCCTCCAATTGGGATAACTTTGAGAGTGTCCCATTTTGGAAAGAGCTGGACTTTATTGGCATCGATTGTTATTTCCCGGTTTCGGAAGAAAAACAACCCTCAGTCGATCAACTATTAGAAGGGTGGAAGCCCTTCCGCAAACAAATTAGGGTATTTGCTGAAAAGCAAGGAGTGCCCGTCATTTTTACGGAATACGGCTACCGAAGCATCGAACGTACCTCCTGGAAACAATGGCTGTTGCCAGAGCACTGGGAAGACGGAGACGAAAAGGTAAGCCTGTTGGCGCAAGTAAACGCTTACGATGCCATATTCCGCACTTTTTGGAATGAACCCTGGTTTGCAGGAGGTTTTTTGTGGAAGTGGTATGCCGATGACAAAGGGCAGGGTGGAACCGGTGACCGGGACTACACTCCCCAGAACAAACCCGTGGAAAAGTTAATTTACCAATGGTACAAAAAATAGCCCGGTTCCTTTCAGATTTGCCGAACTTGATTATTTTTGTTCTGTGGCACGGTTATCGTATTCTGCCAAACTCCTCTCAGCCTGATTATTTAATTACTTAACTGCTATTGCTATGAGAACTATTTTTCTCGCGCTATTTGCTTGTACGATTATTTCTGTATCAGCATCCGCGAAAGACCCACGCAACGATGCCGTATCACACAGTATTTGGGACGGCCTACTTAAAAAACATGTTTCTGCCACTGGGCAAGTAGACTACAAAGGCTTAAAAGCCGACCGTGCTACATTAAAGACATACCTCGATATGTTGAGTAGCCATCCACCACAAGACATCTGGTCAGAAACAGATCGCATGGCCTATTGGATGAACGCCTACAATGCCTTTACCGTAGAATTGATTTTGCAAAACTATCCGGTGAAAAGCATTCGCGACATTTCAGAACCTTGGAAAAAGAAGTGGATCAAAATTGGCGGGACCACTTACTCGCTTGATTTTATTGAAAATGGCATACTGCGCAAGGACTTTTCTGACCCACGCATTCATTTTGGAATCGTATGCGCCTCTTATTCCTGCCCAAAGCTGCACAACGCTGCTTTTACTGGCGCCAACACCAACGCGATGTTGGACAAGCTGACAAAAGGATTTGTGAACGATCCCAAGCGCAACAAGATTTCAGCCAATGCCATTCAGATATCTGAAATCTTTAATTGGTTCAAAGGCGATTTCACCAAGAGCGGAACTGTCATTGAATTCTTAAACAAGTATTCTACGGTTAAAATTAGCGCTGGAGCTAAAACAACCTATATGGAATACAGCTGGGCATTAAACGAGTAAAACAGATCTCTTTTCGGCCTTAGAGGTCAACCACTAGCGCTCAATGCATGAGTAGTCTCTATCGAAATATCCTTCGGAACAACAGTACCCGCATCATGGTGATCTTTTTTTTGTCACTGTTGGGTATCATTGGCTATTTTTTGGTACATGGCTATTTCACGCAGCTGAGTGACCATGAAGAAAAGGTATTAGCCAAGGTGAAGGCCATTTCGGCCACGTTGGCAGGCCAAATTGATGCCGAACAACATAACCACCTTTTTGGAATCTACAAGCATCAGGACGACATCATGTACAATGAGCAGGATTCGAACTATATGCAGATTCACCTGGCATTGATCAAAGCACAAACGCATAACAATCTCAACACCGACATCTACACCATGGTGATCGACTCAATCGGTGAATCGGTTGTATTTGGTGTAAGCACTTCTGAGAAACCGTTCTTTCGCCACCGTTACGAAGATTTCCCCAGACAGTTGATAGATGAAAGTTGGAAAGGCGCAAAATTGGCCCCGTACGAGGATGAGAACGGACATTGGCTTTCGGCTTTCACGCCTATCCGCAACAGCGAAGGAACCGTGGTAGGGGTCGTTCAAGTCGATGAAACCTATGATGACTTTATAGAGGCAGCCAACAAGGAAATTTTGCGCTCCGTTCTTATTTCGCTCGGAATTATGTTGGTAATAGCGTTCGTGCTGTTGCAAGCGATGCGCAAGATTTTGTCGGAAGAACAAGAGATTAAAAAGTCGTTGGTTGATTCCAAGCGGGAGATTGAAGAAAAGAACCGCGATATCACCGACAGCATTCGTTATGCAAGGCGCATTCAGGAGGCTGTTGCACCCAGTTCCAACAAAATCAGAGAAGCACTGCCTGAATCGTTTGTGCTGTATTTGCCGCGCGACATTGTTAGTGGTGACTTTTATTGGTTTGCTGAAAAGGAAGACAAAATCTTAATTGCTGCGGTTGATTGCACCGGCCATGGTGTACCAGGGGCATTTATGAGCATGATGGGCAATATGCTGCTCAACGAAATTGTCAATCAAAAGAACATTGTCGATCCCGGCCAAATCCTCGATCTGTTGGATAAAGGTGTGCGGCAATCGCTCATGAAAGATGAAGACCGCGCAGAGACCAATGATGGTATGGATGTGTCGCTTTGTGTGCTGAAAAAGGACTTCACAGAGCTGGAATATGCCGGTGCCTTCAGACCACTCATTTACATCCGGGACGGAGAACCCCAAAAGGTGAATGGAGATAAATTTGCCATTGGCGGGAATTACGAAAACAAATGCAATTTTACCACCAACAAGGTGGCAATGAATCCAGGTGACGCCTTCTACATTTTTTCAGATGGGTATCCCGATCAATTTGGCGGACCACGTGGCAAGAAGTTTATGACCGGTAAATTCAGAACAAAGCTGGTTGAACTGCACGAAAAAGATTGCCTCGCCCAATTCGAAGATCTGCAAGACACTTTCGACAATTGGAAAGGAACAAACGAGCAAGTTGACGATGTGCTCGTCATTGGGTTTAAGCTTCCCAAAGCTTAGTCATTCTTGTCTTCTTTTGCATCCTCTAATTTTTCTAATTCTTTACATTAATTCAACTGTCAGTTCGAGTAATTTTGAGGCATGTAGCGTAGCGAAATGATTCAAAATTGTATCGAGAACAGTCCATGGGGAGTTCTGTTCACAATCAGTTTTCGATTCAATTTTGCTGCAGTCTTCGGGTATCTCAGCCTTCAGCAAAATCACTCCTTTAGACTTGTATGTATCTTTTGATGTAAAAACAGAGATTGAGTGAGGGAATTGTAGATTCACTAATATCAATCCGAACTGACAGCTTGCACCGGAATTTACCAGACCGCTGGCGGAAGACTCCGCAGGTGGGAATCCATGTAGAATTGACCCACAATGTCTCATCGTGGAATACTCAAATAGGGTCCATATACAACCCAATGCCAACCCACTGCACATAGCGGTATTCAAAGACACTGTAGGGCAGGTGACCGGTGTAGTATTCCAATAAAATGCGTACCGGGTTTTTCCATCGTTTTCCGAATTCTGCTCCAGTAGCCAATTTTGAGTTGGTGTGGAAATCATTTTGCGCCATGATTTTGAAATCAGCCCCACCAACCCATCGGATGTTGTCGGCTAAGTTGAGTGACTTAGAGAAGTAGGAACCAGCCTGAGCGCTAAAACGCCTCCGGACTGTTTTTGGTCGAATAACCATGCCTACGCCCGCGTACGGTCGGAAATCACGCTTTTGCCAGGCTACTGTGAAATCCGTTTGTTCGTAATTGACGGGGTTTTCGGTGAACTCAGTGATGTTGTTCTTAATGATAAAATCATCGCCCCAATGAGAAGAGATGTGGTAACTGCGCAAACGGAAGGCCCAGTCCCCATAGAGGTAGCTGACGAGCAGGCTGATTTTAAAGTCAGAGTTGAGCAAATGCCGAAAAGACTCTCCATTGTTTTGGGTGAACTCAAACTGCGTGTAACTGCCCAGATCCAACCCAAATTCGAGGCCACCGGTGTCCGTTGGCCAGCGCACAATGCTGCGGTAAAAACCAAAAGCAAAAGGCCCATAAATGAGGTTTTGACGTTCGTCACCTTGCCAAAACAAGGCCATGCTGCCATAAGTCTGGGCCTCTAAAGGATCGAGGTACAGCGACTTGAAAAAACGTCCCTTTGGTAAGAATTCAGCCGTTGATGTTTTCTTTTGTGCCTGGCAAACGGTAAGGAGCAAGCAACAACATCCCAACACAAGCAGTAATCGTTTCATCCCTTTCTTTTCCGATTGATTTGGAAGTCAAAAATATCATTTCGATTGTAGTGCCCGGCAGTGTCAAGGGTCATTTTTTCTTCAATGGTGCGGTCGAGGTCGTTGATTTCAAAAATGATCAGCTTTTCGGTAGTGGGTTGAGGTTCCAACAGGAAATTACCGTCCGGGCCAATGACACAGCTGCCACCACTCAGCACATAATGTTCAGGTTGCGGAACCAGGTGTTCGGGCAAGGTCAATTCTGATGGGATGTCTTTGACCTGCAGCAATTGCCCCGCTGCAATCACAAAACACCGTCCTTCAAAGGCGTAGTTTCGACTGGCCAATAGATGCCGGTCTACAACGGAAGGCCACACCGCAATGTGGATGCGTTCTCCACTTTCGTGCAAAGCCTGCCGGGTAAGAGGCATCCAATGTTCCCAGCAGATGAGTCCTCCCAACCGGCCAAAGCGGGTGTTCACAGCTTGAAGTCCATGTCCATCACCGTGCCCATAAAGGAGTTTTTCGGTGAAGGTGGGCATCAACTTCCGGTGGTGGTTAACAAGGCCTTTGTCGCTATCTATCGTAAGCAAGGTGTTGTAAATCGTGCCATTGCCAGGACCACTTTCCACAATTTCGTTGGCACCAATCACCAACGTCACATTTCGGTCCCGCGCCAATTGTTCCAGCTGGGTTACCTCAGGTCCTGGAACAGTGATGCCATTTTGCCACATTTTGGAAAAGACTTTCTTCGTGGCTGGGTGATCCCACACTCCAATTTCAGGGCAGTAATCCAACCAGGAGGGGTAACCACTAAGCCATGTCTCTCCAAACACAATGAGTTCCGCTCCTTTGCCCGCAGCCTCAGAAATAAGGCGGGCTGCTTTTTGCAGGCTGGCCATCTTGTCCAAATAAACCGGACCATCTTGAACGATGGCGATAGTCATTGAAGTTTTCATCCTTTAATCACAGCATTTTTAGGCATAAAAAAGCCCCACCTCGATAGCATCGGGCAGAGCTTTCTATTCCGTTAGAAGAAATTAATCTTTTTGACGACCAACGTAGAATTCGATGGTCTTTTCGCTTTCGTTGCCCAATTTATCGCGGCTCACGATACGAACTTTGTATTGCTTGTTCTTTTTAAAACGACTCACCTCTGAAAGGTCCAACGTATAAGGACTGGAGTAATCCGTCAAAGGACCACCATTCATGGAGTAAAGAATTTTTTCAGTACCAACGTGGTCATCTGTAGCGCCTAAATACAAGCGGGTGTAGTTCGGGTAAATCTTAACTCCTTTGCGATCACCGATAGGCTCAATGCTAAAGTTGTGGTGAATTACTGGAGCGTCATTGTCTACAAAGCAATTGCTCTTTTTGACCTGCTCCACATTGTTCACACAATCCGTTGATTTGAAGCTCACAGTGCGGTAGCCGTTGTTAGGCAAAGTGAAAGGGTCATAGCTTTTGAATGAACCGCCATCCACAGCATACTCTGTTCTTACAACACCTGAGCCGTAGTCAGAATAGCGCAGTTTAACGGAAGTTTTGCTGTTGATGAATAGCGTGTCGCGTGTAAAAAACTGAGGCTTGCCATAAATGATGCCTGTTTCCGGTGTCACATTGTCCATAAATACGTTGAGGTATTTGTTGCCACTCAGGTTTTCTACGTTGTCGATAGCATCGTATTTAATGCTGTGTGACCCTCTTTTGTCCGTCATCTTGAAGTTGCTGGAGTAAGTCATTCTTTCTCCGCCATCAATGCGGTAATAAATGGCTTTTACACCGGCTTTGTTGTCTTGTGAGGCAATGGAAATAGTGGTTCTGTTGGAAATGTACTTCACGCCTCCTTTTTCACAAAAGTCCCCGTTGATGGATGCATCTGAGGTAGGGGCAATCTTGTCGAGGTAAAAAGAAAGCGACTTTGGAGTCTCGTCATTCTTAACATTGTCAACCGAATGATAGTAAAGCGTGTGCTGTCCATCGTTCAATGAAGCAATGCTCACTGGGTTGCCATAAGTGCGGTCAGAACCGTTGTCAAAATTGTACAATACGCGGTTCACACCAGAAAGGGCATCGTTGCTGCTCAAAGACAACTTTGTGCTTGGTGCCAAAATGTTGTTGCCGTGCTTGATGCCTACAATCGTGTTGCTTGTGTTGGGAGAAGTAATGTCTACTGTAAACTTACGGCTACGTGCTTGTTCCGCATTTCCAACGTTGTCAGCAGCATAAAAGTAGAGGTTGTAAGCACCTTCTGTACCAACGCTAACAGTGTTGCTGTAGTCGGTATAAGAATTGCTGTTGAGTGAGTTTTGTGTTTTCTGAACTCCTGCAACTCCGTCTTTCGAGGTAAGGTCATATTGTAAACCCTTGCCCCAGAAGATGGTGCCACCTTTAACATACCTTGGCGCACCTGAAAAGCGAATCGTGGTAGTCGGAGCCAATCCGTCCGCATACAATTCGTACATCACTTCCTGCTGTGGAACTACCGTACGCTTTGTTTCCGGGTCAACTGCCCACTTGCTGCGGATGTAGTTTAACCCTTCCGTATCAAGGTACATTGGATCAGCATATTTGGCAGTCGCCTTGCTGGTCAATTTATGGTTTTCTCCGCCCGGGGTAGTCGAAAAATTCAGGTACAATGGAAGGGACTTTTGAACGTAAGTGTTCCCATTGTTTTTGTAAACTCTCTTCTCGTAATTAGGTTGAGAAGGCGCCTGGGCAATAGCTGAAGCTGATAGTAACACACAAGCAATCAGACAAAACAAAGTAGAGCTATATTTCATATGGCAAGATTTTGAATTTCTAGGAACTGATAAAAGTAAAGATTTTTTGTTAAATGCGGTAAATCCAGCAACTTACGGCCGTTTCAACCGGTTATCGAGACCGCTTTTGAAGAACAATTGAATAAGGGGCAACAGAGACCTCTGTTTTTCTTCCTTCGACCATCGTCAAGGTGTTCAAATCGAGCAAAGTTATATAGCCGTTGTTGTCTTCGCACTCTGTGTAATGGTGAGGGGCATCGGCTCCTGTGGGATCAGCGTTGCGGTTGGCGATATAGGCCAGTTGGTTGGCTTCATCCAGTGTGATTCCTTTTGGTTGGTATCCGGGGTGAATGGTTTCCAGTAGCTCCAAGGTTTCTGAATGGAAGATGAAAAGCGAGCCTTTTCTTCCTGGAAAGGAGTCCTCATCTTCGGTACAAAAAACAAATCAGCAGTAGTTTTTTCTCAGCCGTAAGGGTCATCGCCTGGAAATGCAGACGTTCCATATTTGATGTAAACGACCGCATTTGGAATGGGTGTACCGTGGTGAGTCACGTGTCCGGTAATGGTCGACTTTCCGCCAATACCTGCATCTTTTTTACCACTGGAAAGCAACCATCGCCAAGCTGCAAAGAAGGAAGAGGCAAATTGTGTTACGCATTTGATCAGAAGTTATTTGATGATCTTCTGAACAAATCGTTGGTCGTTGACGGTTAGGTGGAGCAGGTAAACCTGGCCTGAAGTGACGGCTGATAAATTGACCGGGAGTGATTGCTGTCCGGTTGCCTGAGAAACAGGAGCACTTTGGTAAACGGTGCGTCCAACCAAATCATACACTTGCAATTGCACCGTAGCAGCCTGCGAAAGCTGGTATTGAACAACAATATCTTCAGCTTGCGCACCAGATAAAACTTGCAAGTCAATAGCGCTACCCTCCAGTGCAGCAATACCGATGGGAGCAACAGCTTCAATTATTTCGATGTCGTAATCTTCCACTTCTCCGTGCTGGCCGATCCCCGTGTTGTAGCCGCAAGGGTTGGGTGATTCATGGCCGTCTATAGAAGGCATGTCTTCATAGATCCGCATGCGGGTGTTGCCCAAAACAGCGTTGGCCGGAATGTTAATAGTTCCTGTAATGACTCCTGGTTCAGAAGCCATCCAGACCATCGCTTCCTCATTGGCATCAGAAAAGTCCCCGTCCTGATTCCAGTCGATGTAGGCCACAACGTTTAATTTATCCGAGAAGCCAACGCCTAAAATGTCGTGCAAAGTAGTCACCGAAATATCATACGATTTCCCTTGTTCGAGTTGAGGAACAGTAGCATCTTCATAGTAAAAGTAACCCACGTCAAAGGCTGAAGAGTTGTCCAGATCACCCAAGGTTACATTGGTCAGTCCGGTAAAGGGACCCGTTTGAAATGCTGGTGGAATACAATAGGATTGAGCCTGTAAAGCTGACCCGGAACCCATAAAAAGAAGTAAAGTTAAAAAGTGTGATCGCATAATGTTTGAGCTTTGAGTTATGGTTGGGCACCGTCTCAATGAATAAACGATGTTGCCTTGACTGCGTTGCCATTTGCAAGCTTAAAGTGTTCTTAATAAAACTTAAAAAAATCTTAAAAGAGGCAGCCTTTCTGATTGAAAGCCATCTATCGTTAACTTTGAATATGTTGCAAAAAAAGCTGGGATTTTATGTGGCCACTATTTCTCTGGCCTTACTCGCTTTGCTGGGTACTCAGTATTATTGGATCAATTATTCCCTGGACCTCCGAACAGAAGAATTGGACAATGAGGTAGAACGCGCTGTCGTTGAGGTGCGGGATAAGCTGGAGGAGCAGTACTATTGTTTTGAGCTTTTTACCACCAGAGTGCTGGATACCAAAGAAGACCTGTGGTTAATTACCCGGAAGAATGGTGCTTCACAAAACGGAGATTCCAGAGCGGTGGCCTCAGATACCATTCGGAATTTTTCCATAGACTGGGGTGGAAAGATGGCCGAGTACCCGGTGCACCGCCTCAATTATTCCTCCCCCATCAACGTAAGGATGCAGCTGAGTTTTGATTTTTACCTGGATTCGTTGCGGCCCAATCTGGATAGTTTGAGTAAAACAGAAGAATGGGTAAAAAAAGGATACCGCAATGAACTGATTGATTTGAGCACAGGCACGCGCATCATCGACACGACTAAACTGACACAATTGTTGGCTGAGCGAATGGCTGGTTCTGGAATTGGAACTTACTACAGCGCGGTCACACGCAGCCGAGGAGATTCGTTGGTATATGCGACACATGCTGGTTGGGACGAACAAATGAGAGCAACCGGGTTTACTGTGCCACTCTTCACACAAAAAGATGCCCCTGACAATTATGAACTGACCGTCTTTTTACCCAACAAAAACGGGGTGCTGTTGGGGAACTTATGGGGCGTTATTGCTTTGTCGATAGGGGTGCTGACCGGCCTCATTTTGATGTTGGTGTTTTTTGCCAAAACGTTGTTGCAACAAAAACGGCTGGCAGAAATGAAAACGGATTTTGTGAACAACATGACCCACGAATTCAATACCCCGGTCTCCAACATCAATCTGGCATTGGACACGATCGATCGCCAGGGTAAATTGGAAGGAACTCCTTCCATGGCGCATATCCTTTCGGTGATTCGGGAAGAGAATGACCGGCTGAAGAACAACATCGAAGCGGTGATGCGCACCTCCCTCATGGAACGCGAAGAAATTAGATTCGATAAACAAAAGACAGACCTCCATGAATTGGTTGAAAAGGTGTGCCGTCCTGCCGAACTACAACTCAATGGTCACGGTGGTTCGATAACCCGATCGTTAAATGCTGGTAACAGCACTTTGCTCGCGGATCCGATTCATTTAACCAATGCTTTGGGCAATCTATTGGACAATGCGTTGAAGTATTCAGGGAATAAACCGTTGCTGGAAATTTCAACCTGCAATGTCAACGGAGAATTGTGTTTGTCAGTAAAAGACCAGGGAATGGGAATTAGCAAAGAAGCCTTGACCAGAATCTTCGAGAAGTTCTATCGGGTGCCCACTGGAAATGTACACAACATCCAAGGGTTCGGCATTGGACTGGCGTATGTGAAATATGTAGTAGAAGCCCACCGAGGTCGCATAGAAGTGGAAAGTCGGCCCAATGAAGGCAGCGTGTTTAAACTTTTTTTACCAATTGAGACAGCATGAATCAACCGCGAATTTTACTTGTTGAAGATGACAAAAATATGGGGTTTCTGCTGAAGGAAAATCTGCACATGGAAGGGTATCTGGCGACACTTTCGCAGGACGGTGAAGATGGATGGAAGCAGTTTCAGCAGCGGAGTTTTGACTTGTGTATTTTAGACATTATGCTGCCAAAAAAAGACGGACTCGAATTGGCCCGGGAAATTCGCAAAGAAAACCCGTCCATACCGTTGATTTTTCTAACGGCCCGCTCCATGAAACGCGATAAAATTGATGGATTTACCATCGGTTGTGACGATTACATCACCAAACCATTTGATACTGAAGAGCTGCTGCACAGGGTAAAGGCACTCTTGCGCAGGTCGCAAAACCAGGTGATAGTTGAAGAACCTGATGTGTTGACCTTAAGCGACAAATCCACCTTCTCCGTGGCGGATAGGTTGCTCCGAATCAACAACGCTGAAAACCGCCTGAGTTCAAAAGAAGCTGAATTGTTGAAACTGCTGAGTATGAACAACGGCAAAGTCGTTTCCCGCAGCAATATCTTAAAAACCATTTGGGGGCGGGACGATTATTTTACCTCCAATAGCCTGGATGTGTACCTCACCAAGTTGCGCAAATACCTCAAGGGAGATGATCAGCTTATCATTCAAAACATCCACGGACACGGTTATTTGTTGGCATCGGGAACTACGGGTAACTAATCACGAAGATGGAGTTACAGGCAAAAGGTTGTATTTTTGTCTGGACCCATTTTTCCCGTTTATGAAAAAAACATTCCTCACTGCAGCCATTTTTTGTGCCGTTTCCTTTGCTTTTGCCCAATCTGCTTCCCGTAATGTGCTGTTGGAATCAGCTGTGGGTACCTGGGATGGATTTACCCCTGATGGCGATTTGCATATTGACAGTCTTAATTTGCAATACCCTTACCGGTTTTTCATTCCTGTGAGATTCCACAATTCAGACGACCTTGAGACAACTGAATCTCAAGGAATTGATAACTTCTTTCAGATCTCCAGCTACCCAGGCGGGATGGTTGACAGGGTGCTTTTTCCAGGCAATTCGAAGGTGTCACATTCCCGAAGCGCTTGGGCTGGCAACGTTGCTCAACGAATCAATGTAGGTGCTCCGGTGCAATTGGAAATCAGCAGGTCCTTCAATGAAACAAGCCAGGAAATCAGTGCAAGGGTCAAAGCTTCATTTACCAATCCGGTATCAGGAGATATGCGCATTCATTTGTTTGTTTTGGAAAACAATGTGGTAATTCCAACCGACCCTCAGGCAAACAACTATTCTTCTGCCAGTGCAGCTGCGGGTGGGCCTTCTCATCCCTTTTACAACTTGCCCGCTTCTTTGCCAAATTATGTCCACAACTACGTGTTAAGGGCAGCTCCATCTGAAGATTCAAGTCCCTTTTCTGGAGCGCAAGGTACCAGTGGTGTCATTCCGTCATCTGTCATAAAAGGGTCTATCTATTCCCACAATTACACATACGAAGTGCCACCGGGGATGGATGTAAATGAAATTGTTCTGGTCGCTTTCATCAGTTATTATGACTCGCAAGGTGGCGCTGGAAACGAGGTGCTCAATGCAGCATCGACTTACCTTATCAATCCGCCTGACTTTTGTTTGGCGAGCTTTGATTTTAACCAGGTAGACGATGAGGTGTCTTTTTACAACACTTCCACCACTGCTGGTTACGACTCCCTGAAATGGGCCTTTGGCGATGGAAATACCTCAACAATGGAGAATCCCCAACATGTCTATTCAGAACGAGGTGTTACTTTCAAGGCCTGTCTTGCCTTATTCGATTCGGCTGGAATACTCTGCAGCAGTACCTGTGAGAGCATCCGCGTTACGCCCGTGGGAGTGGAGGAACAATTGGCGGCCAATCCACTGGAATTGTCCGTTTCTCCCAACCCGCTAAACCTGCTGGCTATGGTGCAATTTAACCTGCCGCAAGCAGACAATGTCAGTGTGGAAGTCCTCGATATCATGGGGCGTTCAGTAAAAGTATTGCGTTCAGGCCATATGGTTGCTGGCGAACAAGCCGCTGCAATAGATGTCACCGCTTTGCCCAATGGAATGTACTTTGTGCAGGTAACGACCTCTGCGGATAGAGTGGTAAAAAAAGTATTGATAGCGCATTAGTCGAAAATCGATTTATAAAAAAGCCCGGCTCTTTGCAGAGACCGGGCTTTTGCAAAAAAAATATTCGTCTAAAACAATCCTGAAATCACGCCATCATCGTCAATGTCGATGTTTTCGGATGCGGGTGTTGCCGGTAATCCAGGCATGCGCATGATGTTACCAGTGATGGGTACCAGGAATCCAGCCCCGGCAGCGATTTCAATTTCGCGGACCGTGATTCTAAATCCGGTAGGTCGGCCGAGTAGTTTTTCGTTATCGGAAAGCGACTTTTGGGTTTTGGCAATGCAAATGGGCAATCCGTCCAATCCCAACGTGGTTATTTTTCGCAAATCTGCCTGAGCCTTGGCCGTGTAATCTACTCCGTCTGCCCCGTATATGGTCGTGGCAATCGCTTCAATTTTCTCTTTGACGGGCCAGCTCCAATCGTAAATGGGCTTGAAAGGTTCCTTGGCACTCTCTACTGCCTTTACAACTGCCTTCGCTAAATCAATGGCTCCATCTCCTCCCTTGGCCCATACTTCGGATAACTCAACACTGGCTCCCAGTTGTTCGCAACGCTCGCGGATAATGGCCAACTCTTCATCCGAATCGGTTACGAAACGGTTCATGGCAACAACCGTTGGAAGGCCAAACGTTTGTGCATTTTCAAGGTGTTTCTCCATATTCTCCAGCCCTTTTCTAACGGCATCAGGATTGGCATCGTTGATGGTTTTAAGATCAGCACCACCGTGGTAGCGCAGAGCTCGAACCGTAGCAACCAACACCAACGCTTTTGGAGAAAGGCCAGCGCTTTGGCATTTGATGTCGAGGAATTTTTCGGCACCCAAATCACATCCAAACCCAGCTTCTGTGACGGTGTATTCTGCCAACGACATGCCTGTTCGTGTGGCAATAACTGAGTTGGTTCCCTGAGCAATGTTGGCAAAAGGTCCACCGTGAATGATGGCTGGTCCGCCCTCCATGGTTTGCACCAGGTTCGGTCTGATAGCATCACGCATCAGTGCAGCCATAGCACCTTGGGCATTGAGGTCGCGGGCATAAATTGGTTTTTTATCGAAAGTGAAACCGATGAAAATGTTCCCCATGCGTTTTTTCAAATCGGAGAAATTTTCTGCCAGGCAGAGGATAGCCATGATTTCAGAAGCGGCAGTAATATCAAATCCCGATTCACGCGGAACGCCCGATCCGGTTCCGCCCAGGCCAATAATTGTTTTGCGGAGTGCACGATCGTTCATGTCCATCACCCTTTTCCAGGTGATCGTTCGCGGGTCAATGCCCAACGAGCGTGTTTTGCTTTGAATATTGTTGTCGATGAGTGCCGACAGCAGGTTGTGTGCTTTTTCAATGGCCGAGAAATCTCCCGTAAAATGCAGGTTGATGTCCTCCATCGGAAGTACCTGCGAATAGCCGCCTCCAGCTGCTCCACCCTTGATGCCAAAAACGGGCCCAAGAGACGGTTCACGCAAAACCACAATGGATTTTTTGCCGATTTTATTCAGTCCCTGCGTCAGTCCAATAGAGGTGGTTGTTTTTCCCTCACCAGCCGGAGTTGGTGAGATAGCTGAAACCAGAATAAGGTTACTCTGGTCGATTTTTTGTTGGTCGATGAGCGACAAAGACAATTTGCCTTTGTACTTACCATACATATCCAGATCGTCTTCCGGTATGTTTAATTCCTTAGCAATGGCCGAGATAGGAGCCAATTTGATCGTTCGCGCAATTTCTATGTCTGATTTCATACTGGTTCGGATTTAGTCGAAGAAGTTACATTTTTTTGAGAATGTCACAAAAGCCGAGGTTAAATTGAGGTGATCTAATTACCGAGGATCACCATTAGTAGAGCCAGCGCATACCAAGATTGATGGTGTATCCGGCACCTTGTGAATCTCCTGCGAAGAAATTGGTGTAAAGTACCTCCAGTTCAAAAGTGGGTGTCAGTTGATATTTGCTACCAAAGCCTGCCTGTGCAAAATAGCCCGCTCCGACAATTTTGGAGTCAGTCTGGTGCAGGAACGTTGTGGAGCCATCGGCATTCTCCTGCGCTTCTTCCTGAAACAAGGGAGAAACCTGAATCATCCCATAAACAGTGCTTTTAGAAGTGGGGAAGTAGCTGGTAAAAAAGCTAACGGGAGTAGTCAGCTGATGTGCCTTCGATCGGTCTTTCGCAATGCGAAACAACAGGTCAACTTCGGTAAAAATCTGAACCTTTCCGTTGAGGAACGAGTGGTCGTAGAAAAACTGGTTCCACCAGATGTAACGGTTGTAATCCAGCCATGGATTTTGTTCGAGGTTCGGGGCCAACGGAATCCAAAAGGCGCTTTGAATGGAGAAATGAGTCAACCGTTTAAAAGGAGAGATTTTGATTTTGGGACCAAAAGAGCTCAGCACCATGCGCGAGGTGTCCGAAGATTCGAATCGAAGCACTTTAAAAGGAGAAGCAGCCGAATCGCTATCGTAGTGAACGCCTTTTATAGAAAAGTCGAAACCAACGTTTACCCGGGCCGAAGCAGAGGTGCCAAAAAGCCCGGAAAATTGTCCTCCATAAAATGTTTGTCGCTGAGCCAAAGGAGTCTTCTCACCATCTTCATTGAACCAATGATCTTGCGAGTAGATGTTGTTGAAGTACTTTAATTCAACCTGACCCTTTTTCAGCAACACCGAAGGGGTATAAGTCTGAACGTTTGATTTTTTCTCCTCCTTCTCAGGCATCTCTTGAGCATAGCTGGATGCAGCGGCCATTATCAATCCAACGGTCAGTAAAACGATTTGTTTCATATTCCTCAAAAATCAAAAATTAAATTATACTTTTCGATTAGTGCAAAGAAAAATGCTTGTTAAACAAGACTTTGTCAGAGGCTTGACAATTCAATTTTTGATGACTGATTTAAATTTGTTCCCGGTAAGGAAGGTAGAATATGGAGCACATTGCAATTGTTGGTAATGGAATTTCTGGAATAACTACGGCCAGACACATCCGTAAATTGAGCGATGATACCCGGATAACGGTTATTTCTGCTGAAACCGATCACTTCTTTTCCCGCACCGCTCTCATGTATATATACATGGGACACATGACCTACGAGAACACCAAACCATATGAAGATAGCTTCTGGCCGAAGAACCGCATCGATTTAAAACGCGGCTTGGTGCAATCGGTTGATGCTGCCAACAAGCAATTGGTTTTTTCCACCGGAGAAACCATGGCCTATGATAAATTGGTGCTGGCATGCGGTTCGAAATCAAATAAGTTCGGCTGGCCAGGCCAGGATTTAAAAGGAGTTCAGGGACTTTACAATTACCAGGACCTCCAATTGATGGAAGAAAATTCCAAAAACATCCAACACGCAGTTCTGATAGGAGGAGGGTTGATTGGTGTGGAAATGGCGGAAATGCTCCATACGCGTGGCATCAAGTCTACCTTTTTGATTCGTGAATCGCGGTTTTGGGGCAATGTGCTGCCCAAAGAAGAAGGAGAACTGATTGGTAGACACCTGGATGAACATCACGTCAAACTGATGCTGGAAACGGAATTGAAAGAAATCGTACCGGACGAAAATGGCCGTGTTCGAGCCATCATCACGGGCAGTGGAGAAGAAATTGCCTGCCAGTTTGTAGGCTTGACAGCAGGAGTGAGTCCCAACATTGACTTTTTAAAAGAGGCCGAAATTGAAACACAGCGAGGCATCATGGTCAACGAGTACCTTGAAACCAATGTGCCCGGTATTTATGCCGTGGGTGATTGCGCACAGTTTCATCAGCACCCCACTGACCGAAGAAACCTCGAACAGGTGTGGTACACCGGTAGGTTGATGGGCGAGACAGTAGCGCGCACAATTTGTGGCGACAAAGTGGCTTATCAGCCGGGAGTTTGGTTTAACTCTGCCAAGTTTTTTGACATTGAATACCAAACCTATGGATGGGTGTGGAACGAATTAAAAGAGAACGAAGCAGCTTTCTATTGGGAGCATCCCGGTGGTAAGATGTGCTTGAAGATGATATATGACAAAGAGAGCCATCAATTGCTGGGCCTGAATGTTTTTGGCGTTAGAATGCGGCACGTAGTCTGCGAATCCTGGTTGAAGGAAAATCGTTCGATTGAATATGCCATGGAACACCTAAAGGATGCTAATTTTGACCCTGAATTTTTTGATGCGTATGAAGAAACCATTGTTTCCACATTTAACCAACAAACAGGAGCCAACGTGAAAGTGCGCCAGCGCAGTTGGAAAAGAATCCTGAACCTGTAACAACCATGCAAATCCTTCAAAAATTAGGGCTTGGCCTATTTGTTTCTACCCTGTTGCTCTTTGTGCTCACTTTGAGCATGAGCAATTACCAACTGACCGAATCGGTGTTGCAAGAGGTGGTGACCGATGAGAGCCACTATGCTGTTTTAGCTCCCGAACTGGCCTCCATGCTGGACCAGGAGTATTCCTCCAAATTTAGCTTCATTGCTGACTTCAAAGGAGTTTACAACGGCATCAACGAGAATTTCAAAGCCAACGGAGAATGGGACAAAGTGATTTGGACCGACTATACCTTCAACATTGTCAAAAAATCGAGCACCG
>Ga0316204_10004204_pt1 | contig 26494 bp, 18 predicted proteins | sample 6monrhotite_MG_2_FD_205661 | JGI IMG/M metagenome (GOLD analysis project Ga0316204, IMG submission 205661) | Microbial mat bacterial communities from mineral coupon in-situ incubated in ocean water Damariscotta River, Maine, United States -... | ecosystem: Environmental > Aquatic > Marine >...
ACCTTCTTTGTATTCTACTCTAAACCAGTAGTCACTCGAAGGTAATGGGTTTCCATTGTAAGTACCATCCCAACCGGCTCCAAGCGGACTAATCTGCTTTAACAGCTTTCCAAACTTGTCGAAGATGTAAATCTTAGCACTTGGGTCTCCATTGGCAATACCGATAATGTTCCAAGTATCGTGGAACCCGTCTTGATTTGGAGTCATAAACCTTGGGTAATCAATAACGCCTACCGCGATGGTCACACTACCACATCCATTGATATCGGTAATGGTGATGATATGATCTCCAGGCTCTACATTGGTAAAAGTTCCACTATCCTGACTAGGACCGTCATCCAATTGGAAAACATAGGTCCCCTCACCTGTGGCAGTGGCCTCAATAGTATGATTGCTAGAAAAGGCTCCGGTAACCACCTGCGCATCAAAAGTAACTGGGGGTGAGGAAACAATTACCGTTGTGGTAAAGGTAGCTTCACAACCTCGCTCTAAATCGGTAATGGTCACAGTATACTCCCCGCCTTGTAATGCCACTATCGATGGACCTATCTCGTTGGGAAGAATCTCCCCGTTCAATGTCCATAAGAAGCTATACAAGCTAGGATTAAGTCCCGTATCGATAAGTGGTGGAGAATCTGCACCCTCTACTTGAGGAATCGGATTGCCATTGCTATCTACACACAAACGATACTCCTCATCTAAAACAGAGTTGGGTAGTTGATCCACATTAAGAGTCAGCGATGCAACTGCAAAGCAAGACTCCGTGTCTAAGGGATCAATAAGGTTGGTCACTCTCACATATAGAATCTGAGGGTTGATAATATTGATATAAGTATTGCCTACAGCATCTGTACCTGCCTGAGCTGACTCAACAGTCTCGTGGAAACTCAACTCGAAAATAGCAGGGTCCTGACCATTTAATATCTCCAAGGCCAAAGCATCTGCCTGAGCATCTAAGTCGGTCGGGTTAGCAGGGTCGCTAATCAACGTAAACTGACCAATGCCATCATTCTCTTCAAAGTTATCACAAATCGTATAAGGTTCAGCCGGTGGCGTCGCATTGGCTCCTTCTTTGACAACCAACACAAAACTCAATTCGTTGGTGTCTTCGATATAATAGATATAACAACCCGTGTCTCTATTCATAATACCTACATAAATCGTACGCTCCGTGGTATTATATGGATACGGGGTAATGGCGGAAATTGCCGCCCCTGTGTTCATCGTCTCAGCATCTATAAGCTGCTCAAAGTAAAACACCTGAAAGTCATCACTCGATTGGCCATTTAACACCTCTGGATCTTTGTCACCTAAAATAATGGTCTCTATCCCTATAAAAGGAACTTGACAAGCGGTCTCATCGCTGATACTAGCACTATCATCAGGAAGTGGATCCACAATCAAGGTAAGTGCAACCACATCATAACAAGCACGCTCTGCCGGTGGCACCGCATTGGTAACCCGAGCATAAATAACCTGCTCATTGGCCACCTCATTGGTATAAAGGCTAGGGAGCTCTGTTCCTAAAGCGCCCTCTATGGCAGCTGCTTCAGTAAGGTAATACAACACCCCTACATCGGGCTGACCCCCAATAATCTCTAAATCTTTGGTGACTAAATCAAACTCCGTAAAACCATCTCTGCTATCAACCTCGTCACACAAACGATACGCCTCTGGCTCTATAGCCAATGGATTAGGAAGTACTCGTAGTATAACATTGGTTTCAACACTACAATCTGGAGCCTGCTTAGAGAAGACCGTCACAAATATATCTTGTGGGTTGGTCTCATTCTGATATGCAGTAGGATCTACAATAGGAATACCATTGGTCTGATCATCGGCGCTAGCATAATAAACAACAGACAAGCTAGGGTCTTCCAAGGTAATGATATCATTGTTCTGAGTTAAGTCGAAAATAGAAAAAGTATCTGTAGAACTACCACTCTGTTCATCATCACACAACAACATCTCAAAAGGACCTACGCCAATCACTGGTAAAGGATCCACGCGAAGCGCAAACTCCGTGATTCGTGCACAACCAGTATCCAAACGTGCCAAACGAACCCAAAGGGGTTGATCAGGGGTCTGGATATTTACATAATCCGTCGGGTCTATAATCGCATTGGTACCATCAATGGCATCCAACTCTGTTTCATAATAACTGATCGCTTCAAAATCTACAGGATCTTGACCTGCATACACAGAAGTATTGTTAATCGTAAGATCAAAACTTACAAACCCATCCCCATCGTCATCACACGCTCGTAATGGATTGATAAAATCACCATCTGGTGCTAATGGAAGCTCTTCTACTCGCAGCTCTAAAGGAACTACCGTATAACAAGATAAGGATCCTAATACATTGCGAGTTACCCGTGCAAAAATAGTCTGCACAAAGGGATCGATGTTTGTATAAGGACTTAATAAAGCCGTGTTTGGGTTGCCTATATCGGCGGCAACTTCTGTCTCATAGTAGCTAACAACAACATCGGTCTCTCCATTGGCAATCTCAACATCTTTACTGGTCAGATCAAAGAAACTATAAATACCATCCCCATTATCATCACAAGCAACCAACGGCGCAGCAATGATCGCATTAGGGTTTGGATCCACATTGATAAAGAAACTACCATTGGCAGGACAGCCCTCTATATTATATCCAGAAACAAAAATCTCTTGCTGAGGACTAACAATATTTTGATAGGCCTCTGGGTTCATAATAGCAATATCAGCAAGCTGATCGGCAGCATCCTTGTAATAACGAACATCGATAGTACCATCGCCTTGTTGGATCAACTCTGTGTTGAGCGTTAAATCGAAGGTAGACAACCCATCGGTGGGGGTACTACCATTAACTTGGTCATCACATAAGAAAAGATCATTCCCAGTCCCAATCAATGGGAAGGTACCAACCACCAACTGGAAGCTACTAATACGTGCACAAGTGGTTACCGTACTCTCCAAGCGCACCCAAATAGTCTGGCCACCACTTAAAAAAGCAGCAGGGGTAACAATCGCATTGGCAGGAACACCTGCATCCAATTCACTCGTATAATAAGTCACCGGTAAAAAGTCGCCCGGATTTTGTGAGCCTATCACAGGCACATCATTCTGAGTTAAATCAAAAATAGCCTGACCATCTCCAGTGTCATCACAAGATAACATCGGGTTGATAAAGTTTCCATCTGGCATATCAGGTAAGGCAATCACCTTTAACTCTAATTCTACGATAGTATAACAGGGTAATATCGCAGGAGGAACATCTCGTGTTACTCTTGCAAATACAATCTGACTCACTGGAATCACATTGGTATACAAACCGGTAATCTCTGTCCCAGCAATTCCAGCCTTGGCATCCTCTATGTCTTCATAATACAATACGGAAACATCAACCTCAGACCCTATGATCTCTATATCCTTGGTCGGTAAATCAAAACCACCTACAATACCATCATCATTGTCATCACAAAGCTCTAAGGGCGTAGGTGCGAAATTTGGTATCGGGTTAGGCAGTACCGTCAAAGTCAAGGTAACAGTAATACTACAATCAAACTCCGTAGTAATCCTTCCAATAATGGTCTGAGGAGTTACTATGTTGGGATAAGCCGTAGGATCCGCAATGGGAATATCAGCCATCTCATCGGCAACAGTTTCAAACCAAGTAACCGTTAAACTAGTATCGCCACCGGTAAGAGCTGCATCCTGAGTGGTTAAATCAAATATCGAAATCTCATCGATCGTACTTCCACTTGCCTCATCATCACATAAAAACATCTCAAAGGGACCTAAATCCTCTGGCAATGGATCTACAATAAGGGTCAAGGGAACCACATCATAACAACCACCAGCTCCATTTGGATTGGGAGGACTCGTACTCGTATTATTACCAACCATTAATATATAAATGGTCTGTGGATTGGTCGAATTTAAAAAATTAGTAGGATTGGCAATGGCCAAAGAAAAATCAGGAGCCGTTAATGCAACATCTCCAGCAGCAATCGCATCAATCTCTAAAACATAATAGTATAAATCATATTCCGTAGGACTCAAGCCACCCAAGACCTCGTCCCGAACTACCGTTAAATCGAAAAAAGTAAAACCATCAGCAACAGCATCATCACACAATCGCAATGGCTCCGCAGGCGTCGTAGCATCAGGTATCTCACGAACCTCTAAGAAAAGTTCGACCGTTTCATAACAACTGGTGATCGTACTCTCTACTCTCGCCCAAACGCTATCGTTATAAATATCATCATTCTCATACAAACCAATAATGGGCAATTCATTGTTTTCAGCAAGCAGTTGTGTTCCGTGGTAAGAAACGGATAGATTAGGGTCTCCAGCCATAATATCCATGTCGGCTAAGGTGAGATCAAACTCACTAAAACCATCATTATCGCACTTCACCAAAGGCATTGGGTTTTCATTCACTAAAGGTCTTAGCTCGACAATAAGCTCAATATCCTCTGTATCATAACAGCGGATGTCATCAAGGTTTTCTATTCTAGCGTACACTGTCTCGCCGGGAACGCTTACCAAATAAGGCACTGGCAGTGGATTTGCGTTTGCATCGGCATCTGCCTGTGAACCGTGATAGGTAACGTTATATTGCATTGGATCTTCACCATTTAGAATGATGTCATCAAACTCCAATGGTAAATCGATAGGCTCAACGCCGTCCTCGTCTTGATCACACAAGTAGAACGGCAATGGAACATCTCCAGCCACTGCTACGGTAAAGTAAATTTCAAAATCGGTAAAGGCAGTACAGGTTCCTGAAAGATCTTCTACTCTCACGAAAATAGTTTGAGGAGAAGGCGGTACAATTAGGTGGGTGGTAGGGCCCAATATGGCATTGGTATCATTTTGACTATCCACAAAGGATTCATAATACTTAAAGATGAATAATGCTGGATCTTGCGCTCCTAAAATATCGTCTTCGTTTTCGGTTAGATCGAATACTCCGGTACTCACACCGTCGTCGCACTGAAATAAATCCAGCGGTTCCCCCTCGATCATGGGTTGCGGATTAAACACCACATCAATACTATCGGTGGCGTCACAGGCTCCTTCCGAAGCAATACACGTATACGTACCATCAACAGTTACATCTAAGGTTGGATCACCAGCTCCTGCAATCAACACACCATTAAAAAACCATTGGAAGGTAAAAAGTGGATTTGTAATTCCAGTATCTAAGGTAACTGTCATCCCAATACAACTATCGATGTTCGGGCCTAAAAATTGAGCTGCTTCTAGCAGATCTATCGTTTGAATAAACTCATTATTCTCTTCATTGGTTTCTGCAACGATACCCGTTCCATCCCCAATATCATCTACTACGGCTCTTAAGTCAAAAACCAGAGGCGTTCCTAGTGGAATATTAACGGAAATAAAACCACTTTCGGATCCATCAATTGGAATGTCTGTAACTGTTTGAGTTTGTCCGACTAAAATGTTGTTGATATAGAATGCAATTGGCGTATTGGCTTCCAGTGGAGCCGTACTATTCACATTAAATACGGTATAACCTACATCCAAGTCTCGGTTTTGACAAAGCACCCCGATATTATCAATTACAATGGTGGCATCTGGTATTTCAGAATTAACACTCGTAATCAGGTTATTAACCATTACAAAATCCTGACTAGACGTAAGATTGATTACTACCTGGGTATCGCCTGGTTGCACGATCCCTTCTAAATCATAAAAATCCAAGTCCATATTAAACAACTGATCTGAACCGGTATACGAGTTGGTACCGTTAAATGCGTTGTCACCTGGATTTAGTGGTGGGTTATCAATTAAAGTTCCATTAATTAACAAGGTTTCGTTATTGGCAATATTTCGATCGCCTTCCCAGGCCAAGAAACCAATTTTCGCCAATTCATCTGTCGAGACGTCAATATTATCTAATATAATTTCTAAAGATTGTTGCTGAGCAGAGACATAATCCAAACCGTCAAAAAGGCTAATTTGGTTTAAGGTAAGGGACGGATCTTCATAGATAACTATAATACTCCATCCTCCAAAATTGGTGGTACCCCCACAATAGGGCCCTATCACTCCTGTTAGGTCCAATTCAGATAACGTATATGGTCCGGTACCCGTGATCAAAGAAGATACATTGGCATAGGCCGCAAAATAGTCCAATCCTGTTGCAGCAGTCAAAGCAAACGTACGTTGAGCTGAAACTGGAGTACCGTTTAGTTCCACGTCAAAATCACCATTTCCTGGCCCTGCCCAATATAGGTGAGCGGAGACGAAAGTTTGATTGGGAAATAAGGTTAAAGTGGCCGTACTTTCCGTAAGGATGGTACATCCACTACCCCCCCCATTTTCTGCCTCATTTAGTGTATTCCCAAAGGCGGTGAAATCGAAACGCCCATTAAATTGTTGGAATAAATCTATCGCTTGTGATAAGGTGATAGCAGGTATTAAAAACATAAGTAGTAGTAGAGCTCTTTTCATAACAGTAGGTGCGTATAAGTGGGAAAATTAAGGAATTATTATGACAACAAAAAGGTTCACTTCGGCTAAAAACCAATTCGTTATATTTTTATGAGATTATCCTTATCCGTATCTTTGCATCTTGCAATGGAAAAGTGCAAAAAAAGGGACCTATGGATTTAGAAAAACAATTGAGTGAAATAGAAGCGATTGGGGATGATCATGTCAGCGCAGCGGGAGACACCCCATTAAGAGATAATGCATTCGAAATGAGTGATATAGAAAAAATTGCTCTTATAAAGAAAGATGTGACAAACATCTTAGAAACACTTGGAATGGACCTCACTGATGATAGCTTAAAAGGGACTCCATCAAGGGTTGCGAAGATGTTCGTCCAAGAAATATTTGGAGGACTGCACCCAGATCGAAAACCAAAGGCTTCTACCTTCGATAACAAGTATAAATATGGTGAAATGCTTGTAGAAAAGAATATTACCCTCTATTCTACCTGCGAGCACCATTTGCTGCCCATCGTAGGCAAGGCACATATTGCCTACATATCGAATGGAACTGTAGTAGGTCTGTCTAAAATGAATCGAATTGTCGATTATTATGCCAAACGCCCTCAAGTTCAAGAGCGGCTTACCATACAAATTGTACGCGAATTACAGGAAATTATGAATACGGAGGATGTTGCATGTGTTATTGATGCTAAGCATTTATGTGTCAATTCTAGAGGAATTAGAGATATTGACAGCAGTACGGTGACCAGTGAATTTGGTGGCAAGTTTAAAAACCCAGAAACCAGACGTGAATTTTTAGATTACATCAAGCTAGAAACCGAATTTTAAAATACCTTTAAACTGCGAAATAACACCTTACCACTCCGATAAACCGCTATGATTTTAGACGAACACAAAGCATTATCCATCTATAATTCGCTCACCAAAACCAAAGAGCAGTTCACGCCCATCCACCCAGAAGCCATAGGCATGTATGTCTGTGGACCTACGGTGTACAGCAATGTACATTTAGGGAATTGTCGTACGTTTTTATCTTTCGATTTGGTCTTTAGATATCTTAAGCATTTGGGATTTAAAGTACGTTATGTTCGAAACATTACAGATGCTGGCCATTTAGAAAATGATGGCGAAAGCGGAGAAGATCCTATTCTGAAAAAAGCTCGGATTGAGCAGCTGGAACCTATGGAAGTGGTGCAGAAATATGCGGTCGACTTCCACACGGTTATGGCCAAATTCAATGCCTTCCCACCTAGTATTGAACCTACAGCAACGGGTCACATTATTGAACAAATTCAGATTATCGAAAAGATTATTTCTGAAGGATATGCCTATGAAAAAAATGGCAGCGTCTACTTTGACGTTGTTAAATTCAACGAAGATCATACCTACGGAAAACTAAGCGGAAGAAAACTGGAAGACATGATCGCCAACACCCGCGAATTGGCCGCCCAAAGTGAAAAGAACAATCCGCAAGATTTTGCCTTGTGGAAAAAAGCAGAACCCCAACACATCATGCGCTGGCCTTCGCCTTGGAGTGTTGGATTTCCTGGATGGCATTTGGAATGTACAGCGATGAGTACGAAATATTTAGGAAACAACTTCGACATTCATGGAGGAGGAATGGATTTAAAATTTCCGCATCACGAATGTGAAATTGCACAAGCCGAAGCCTGCAATCACGAATCACCGGTAAATTACTGGATGCATGCTAATATGCTGACTTTGAATGGTAAAAAAATGGCTAAATCCACGGGGAATAACATTTTACCTCATGAGCTATTTAGTGGAGACAACGAAATACTAAGCAAAGCATTTGCCCCTTCGGTGGTGAAATTCTTTATGTACCAAGCCCATTACAGAAGCATCTTGGATTTCTCCAACGACGCGCTGGAAGCATCCGAAAAAGGATTTAACCGTTTGATGGACGCCTATCGGATGCTGGATGGCATTGCTGCTGGAAACTCAAGTGCTTTTGACGTAACCGCATGGAGAGCTTCCTGCTACGACGCTATGAATGACGATTTTAACAGTCCCATTCTCATTGCACATCTCTTTGAAGCGGCCAAACAAATAAACGCCCTTAAAGAAGGAAGCGTTAGTTTGAATGAAGCCGATTTAGTACTACTGAAAAAGACCATGCACGCCTTTATTTTTGACGTATTGGGGTTGGTGGATCAAGCTACTGAAAGCGGTGATAAAAACACAGAAAAATTAGCCGGTGCAGTTCAACTGTTGATTAACCTTCGCGATCAAGCCCGGGCAAATAAGGACTTTGCTACTAGCGATAAAATTAGAGACGAATTACAAGCAGTTGGAATTCAACTTAAGGACGGTAAAGACGGTACGAGCTATTCACTATCATAGTGCATCAAATTCGGCGGCTTTCAATTTTTTAGGTGTTGAATTTTTGTAAATGACTATTGATTCCCAATGAAAAAAATTCTCATATATCCATTTGTCTTCCTCATTCGGGTATACCAGCGAGCCATATCCCCTTTATTCCCTTCCACTTGTCGCTATGACCCCACCTGCTCCCACTATGCGGCAGAAGCACTGCAAACACATGGGCTATGGAAAGGGAGTATTTTGGCTATAAAGCGCATAGGAAGCTGTCATCCTTGGGGTGGAAGTGGATACGATCCAGTACCTGATAAACCTTCAATTGAACAGGAAAAAACTATGGATTCTGTCCAAAAAGAAAAGAAATAATTAACATTTATTCATAGAAGCTTTTTTATATTTACCAAAGTACATCAATGTACTTTGCCTCCCCACGCATAAGTCAACTTGGCTCTATAACGGTTGTGAGGCGTCAAATAAACTAACTATCTATGTACTTCTTACGTTTTCTCTGGGATCCTAGCGAAGGAATCAACCTCGGGTTTTACACCATACAATACTACAGCCTCATGTTTGTCATTTCCTTTGTAGTGGGGTGGTTTATCATGAAAAGCATCTATAAAAACGAAAAGGTCTCTTTGGACAAATTAGACAGCCTTTTTATTTATATGGTATTAGCCATTTTAATAGGAGCGCGCTTAGGACACGTGATATTTTATCAGCCAGAATTAATTAGTAAAGATTTTTTAGCCGTTTTTCTACCAATTTCTACGGAAGGTGGATTTAGATTCACAGGGTTTAGAGGTTTGGCAAGTCATGGAGCGGCTATAGGTGTGATTATCGCCATGTTTTTGTACAGTAAAAAGGTACTCAAAGAACCGGTTTTATGGATCTTAGATAGAGTGGTCGTTCCCGTTGCCTTCGGTGCCATTTTGGTGCGCTTTGGAAATTTTATGAATTCTGAAATAGTTGGAAATGCAACTCAAAGTGATTTCGGGGTAGTATTTAACAAATTAGGGGAAGATTTCCCAAGACATCCAGCTCAATTATATGAAGCGTTTGGGTATGTATTTGTGTTTTTACTCCTACTCTATGTGTATTGGAAAACAGACAAACAAAAACAACGAGGTTATCTATTTGGACTATTTTTAGTGACACTCATGTCGGTTCGATTTGTGGTCGAATTTTATAAAAAGAGTCAAGACGGATTTGAAGACTTCCTCGGTAACGTGCTGTCTACTGGACAATGGCTAAGCATTCCATTTATTATTGCTGGTGTTTATTTTATGCGACAATCTTCCAAAAAGAAAAGTGAATAAGATGAAAAAAAGACTCATTGCAGTAGCCTTGGTGGGGCTGTTATTTCAGTCCTACAGTTGCAAAGATAGTACAGATCAAAAGGTGCTTACCAAGACGGTAACCTTTACAAAGGAAGGATCGTTATTACTTAAAAAAGCGGCAACCGACTCTGTTGTTGCAAGCTTAGAGATCGAATTTGCAACTTCTGAATACGAGACACAAACCGGATTAATGTACCGCAAATCCATGGAACCAAATCGTGGGATGCTGTTTATTTTTGAAGACGAAACACGACGTTCTTTTTATATGAAGAACACAGAGTTTGCGTTGGACATTATTTATCTGAATTCAGAGTACACCATCGTGAGCATTCAGAAAAACGCCAAACCCTTCGACAAGAGTTCACTTCCTTCAGAGGCGCCTGCCAAATACGTTTTGGAGGTGAATGCAGGTTTGAGTGACCAATGGGGATTAGCCGCGGGAGACCTTATGGAATTCAGTAAGATTTCAGAATAAAATATGGCAAGGAATTTTTGAAAAGCGGGTTTTTTGTTAGTCTGAAGTGAACCATTAAGCTTCTAGCTCAGGCTCTTCTTTTTTATCTGCTAGGTCGATACCTCGTTTCTTTACCGTATCATAGAATACCGGTGTCGCAATAAACAGCGACGAATACGTACCCACTACGACACCCACAATTAAGGCAAAGATCAATCCTCGGATCGATTCTGCTCCTAAAATGAAGATGGTCAATAATACGATTAAGGTAGTCATGGACGTATTTAAGGTTCTACTTAACGTACTGTTCAAGGCCGAATTGATAATGCGATTGATCTTCCAATTCTCGTGCTCATTGAAGAATTCACGAATACGGTCAAATACAACCACGGTATCATTCAGCGAGTAACCAATTACCGTTAGAATCGCCGCAATAAAGGATTGCCCGATTTCCATGTTAAACGGCATGAATCTGTAGGTTAGTGAGAAGATACCCAATACAATTAAGACATCATGGAATACCGCCGCAACAGCTCCCAAACTAAATTGCCATCTTCTAAATCGCAGTAAGATGTATAAGAATACAACGACCAAGGAACCAAATACGGCCCAGAAGGATGACTTCTTAATATCATCCGCAATCGTAGGGCTTACTTTGTAATACCCCATTCGTCCAGCGGTCTTTTCCTCTCTATCCGACGTAAAGTCTTCAAAGGTCATCCCTGCTGGCAAATTAGGCTGAAGTGTTTGGAACAATAACTTTTCAATCTCTATATCTACTTCCGTACCCGATTCGTTTACTTTGTATTTTGTAGTTATTTTCAATTGATTATTACCCCCATAGGTTTTGGCTTCCGCACTTCCATAGGCAGCAACCAAATCATTTTGAATCTCTAACGGATTTACATCCTTATCAAAACGAACTGTATAGGTGCGTCCACCAACAAAATCAATCCCTTGGTTTAATCCTATCGTGAATAAAGAACCTAAACTAATTGTAATAAGCAGGGCAGAGATGATATAAGCCACTTTACGCTTCTTAATGAAATCGATGTTTACATTCTTGAACAAGTTCTTGGTCATGGCAGTAGAACACGTTAATGGCTTCCCATTTTTCGTATAACTGTCGATAAATAAACGTGTGATGAAAATCGCTGTGAATAAAGAAGTAGCAATACCAATTAATAAGGTAGTCGCGAAACCTTTAATAGGTCCTGTACCGAACACTAATAAGATCAAACCGGTTAATCCTGTCGTAATGTTCGCATCCAAAATAGAGGACAATGCATTGCTAAATCCATCGTTGATAGAATCTCGTTGCGACTTCCCTTTGGCCAATTCCTCTCGAATCCTCTCAAAGATAAGTACGTTCGCATCCACCGATATACCGATAGTCAATACAATACCCGCAATTCCAGGAAGGGTTAATACCGCTCCAAGACCTGCTAGTACTCCAAAAATAAATAGGATGTTTACCGCCAAAGCAACATCGGCAAATGCCCCTGCCTTTCCGTAGTAAAAAATCATCCAAATCAATACAAAAGCTAAGGCAATGATAAAGGAAAGAATTCCACTATCAATAGCTTCTTGACCCAAGGTAGGTCCAACAACCTCCGCTTGAATAATATCTGCAGATGCAGGTAATTTACCCGCACGTAGTACATTGGCTAAATCTTCTCCTTCAGCAATAGTAAAGCTTCCAGAAATTTCACTTCGTCCACCAGAGATCTTCCCATTGTTAATTCCAGGCGCTGAATACACAATATCATCGAGTACCACGGCAATTTGTGTTTGCTTTTCGTAGGCTTGCTCGGTCATGTCCTCCCATACCTTCGCTCCTGCTCCGTTCATTTGCATGGTCACAGAGACTTCTCCAGCTGGTGTATACGATTGCTGAGCATCGGTAATCACACCTCCACTTAAAGGTGCTTTGTCTTCGCGATTTCCTTTTAATGCATACAGACTTGTAATCTCTTCTTTTACCACATCATTGTATTCAGGAATACTCCAAACGAACTTAACGTTGCGCTGGTCTCCCGTTAACAAGGCGCGCACTTGAGGCATGCGCAAGTAACTGTTGATTACCGCGGTATCGCTTAACTTAAAGGATATAATCCCGGGGTTGCTTGCCCGTTGTTGTGTGGCCAGTGAAGTAATTGGGTTGGTATTGGCCAATTCGTCATCTCCATCTACTTCTTCTCCTCCTAATAACTCTGAAACAGCATCACTTGTCGTGTCGGTAGAATCCGTCACTTCCTGTCCTTCTTCCAACTCAGAGATTGCTTCTACTTCTTTCGGCTTCGTAAGCTCAGCCACCTTTTGGTCCGCTTGAAGGATAAAAGGCAACATCGTTTCAGCCTTAACTACATCCCAAAATTCTAATAAAGCTGTTCTCTGAACTAATTCAGTCACACGCTTTACATCTTTCGCACCAGGTAATTCAACTAAAATTCTACCTGAATTCCCCAATCGCTGTAGGTTGGGTTGCGTCACTCCAAACTTATCAATACGCTTACGCAGTACTTCAAACGCTGATTCGATTGCTTCATCAATTTTTCTTTCCAAAACTGATTTCACTTCATCGTTGCTGTAGTTACTTTCAATCTGACCTTCTAAATTTTTGTTGAAGAAAATCTCAGGAGATGCTAATTTATTGTCTCCAGGCAGATCTTCAAAGGCATTAAAAAATGACTCTAAATAAGTTTCTTGTTCCGAAGTTTGACGCACATCGGCACCGGCTATTGCCTGTGTAAACGCACCGTTCTTTGTCTCGTTCGTAAGGCCACTTAAGATGTCCTTTACAGATACTTGCAAAATTACGTTCACCCCTCCCTCAAGGTCAAGACCTTTCTGGAGTTGCTTTTCTTTTGCTGTTTTGTAATCAATACCGAATAGTTGTTTGTCCATGGTCACGGAATCCAAATAATCGGAATAGGCGGTCGCTCTCTCATTGGGCTGGTCCGCAGTAAATAAATCATGAGAATACGCTTTCGCTTCTTTCTCTACATTGCTCGCGATGTACGTATACGATAGTTGGTATAAACTTACCAAGCCAAAGAGTACCGCAAACACAGTAATTAATCCTTTATTTTGCATGCTACTATTTTTTTATGTCAGATTTTTAAAAACGAGCAAATATAGAATTTACCGCCTGATCCGACAATTATTATGAATGAATATATTCGAGTTTGGTGCTTTTTTTATGAGTGCCCAACAGCAATGATTTAGAAGCACATAATTGTATTCGCTCCTTTATATTTCTGCTGAAGGCTTAACTGCTATAGAGCCTTGTTACGATGTTTAGATTCTTTTTAGGAAGTACCTACCAAAAGAATGACCGCACAAGTTATATGAACCCTTTAAAGATAGGGCCTGCTCTCACTTCTGGAGTGGTGCGAGAATTAAAATTGAACCCCGTTGCCACATAGCGGTGTGCTAAGTAGGCAACTTCATCTAATTGATTCTGACCACTCACATCCATTGCCGTATGTGCATAGTAAAGTACTGGCGGCACATAGCGATCATGATTGGATTGTAATTCAAGTATAAACCCGTCGCTACCAACATCTGAAGCTGGCAACTGTTGAATCTCACTAATGTTTAACTCATAACTAACGGCATCATTTTCGACAGGAAGCTTTTGTTCTTCCTTATGGGGAAGGTCAGAAATGAAAGCAAGGCTCAGGTTTTCGGAATTGGCAATGCTTCTTTTTACCGCATCGACACCCATCACACTGTAATAAGTTATCTTTAGTCGACCTGTTTCCTCTTCGACCACCTGAATATTCTCAACGCCAATGTCCTGTAACTTTAATTTTACTAAGGCAATCGTGTTTTGAGCGGTGTCACAACTTACATGGTCATCGCTAAATTGCACCACGACTTCTTGATTCGGTTTAGTGGTGTGTTCCCAACTAATACCCACCAAGGCGAGGACAATAAATACTATGCTGAAAAACCCATTCGACTGCATGGGCCAAATATAAAGAATAAAGACTGTAATTTCTACCGTCTTAGAAGAATATCTCTTTTAATTAATTGAATATTAAAACGCTATCAAAATGGAACACTTCGATTTCTGGTGAACCAATAGTGTATAAAAAAACAGAAGCCGCTTTATAAAAGCAGCTTCTGCATCTAAAGTAATTTCAGAATATTATAATTCTAAGAGCGCATTAGTTTTACTAACACCGGCAGCACTTTCTTGCATATGTGCTTTTTCCGCGTCATTCAATTCAACCGATACAATTTTCTCAATACCATTGCGGCCTAAAATGACAGGCACGCCAATACAAAGATCGTTCAAACCATATTCACCTTCTAGAAACGTCGAACATGGGAACATTTTCTTTTGGTCGCAGGCAATCGCTTGAACCAATCCCGAAACGGCCGCACCAGGTGCGTACCATGCTGAAGTTCCCAACAATTTAGTGAGAGTAGCCCCTCCTACTTTGGTATCTTCTTTCACTTGGTCTAATCTTTCTTCGGAAATAAATTCAGCTACAGGAACGCTATTCCGGGTTGCCAATCTTGTTAAGGGCACCATCCCTTTATCACTATGACCTCCAATAACCATTCCATCAACATCACTAATAGGCGCTCCAAGAGCCTCTGCTAAACGGTATTTGAAACGGGCGCTGTCTAAAGCTCCACCCATCCCAATAATGCGGTGTTTAGGCAAACCTGTGGTTTTGTGCACCAAGTAGGTCATGGTATCCATTGGGTTACTCACCACAATAATAATGGTATTCGGAGAATGCTCAATAAGGCTTGAAGAAACCGTTTTTACAATACCGGCATTGATACCTATTAATTCTTCTCGTGTCATACCCGGTTTTCTCGGAATTCCAGAGGTAATAACACAGATATCACTTCCTGCCGTTTTACCATAATCGCTGGTTGAACCTGTAATTTTAGTGTCGAACCCATTCAAAGAGGCTGTTTGCATCAAATCCATGGCTTTCCCTTCGGCATAGCCTTCTTTGATGTCTAATAAAACTACTTCGCTAGCAAAATCTTTAATAGCAATATACTCGGCACAACTTGCACCTACCGCACCTGCTCCTACTACTGTAACTTTCATATTCAGAATTTAGAATGATTAATTTAAGAGCTGCAAAAGTACAATTATCTGCTCAAATTTTAGGTATTGGAATGGCAAAAACCCGAAACTAATTCAAGTGTTATTCGTTCAAAAAAAAGAGTCCCGTAATTAACGAGACTCTTTTTAAAACTTACTAATTACGATCCCAATATCTGGGTTACGCTATGCATCAATGTTAGCATATACTGCATTCTTCTCGATAAACTCTCTACGAGGTGGCACCTCATCTCCCATTAGCATGGAGAAAATACGATCGGCTTCGGTTCCATTTTCGATCATTACTTGACGTAAGGTTCTAAACTCTGGATTCATAGTGGTATCCCACAATTGTTCTGCATTCATTTCCCCCAAACCTTTGTAACGTTGGATTCCCGCAGAACCGCCAAACTTCTGATTGATCATATCACGTTGATCATCATCCCAAGCGTATTCTTTCTTAGCTCCTTTTTTTACTAAATACAAGGGTGGTGTCGCAATATAAACATGCCCAGATTCCACTAATTCCCTCATATACCTAAAGAAAAAGGTTAGGATTAAGGTTGAAATATGACTCCCATCTACATCCGCATCACACATAATCACGATTTTGTGATAGCGCAATTTTTCGAGATTCAATGCTTTACTGTCTTCCTCAGTCCCAATAGTGACCCCAAGGGCTGTATATATGTTTCTTATTTCTTCATTCTCGAAAACTCGATGCGGCATCGCCTTCTCTACGTTCAGAATCTTTCCGCGTAATGGCAAAATGGCTTGAAACATTCGATCACGGCCTTGCTTGGCTGTACCACCAGCCGAGTCACCCTCGACCAAGAATACTTCACATTTTTCTGGATCCTGTTCTGAACAATCAGACAATTTCCCAGGCAATCCACCACCGCTCATCACCGTTTTACGTTGCACCATCTCACGGGCTTTCCTAGCCGCGTGTCTTGCTGTTGCCGCCAAGATTACCTTTTGAACGATTGTTTTAGCGTCATTCGGGTTTTCCTCCAAATAGTTTTCTAACATTTCTGAAACCGCCTGACTTACCGCAGATGTTAGCTCACGGTTACCTAGTTTCGTCTTTGTTTGTCCTTCAAATTGAGGCTCGGCTACTTTCACAGAAATAATAGCCGTTAATCCTTCACGAAAATCGTCCCCCGCAATCTCGAATTTCAGCTTATCCAACATCCCAGAAGCGTCGGCATATTTTTTTAAGGTAGAAGTTAAGCCACGTCTAAATCCAGACAGGTGCGTTCCTCCCTCATGGGTATTGATATTATTTACATAAGAGTGTAAGTTTTCGTTAAAGGAAGTATTGTAAATCATGGCGACTTCCACAGGAATTCCATTTTTCTCACCTTCCATGGCAATCACATCCCCTATCAAGGGCTCTCGGTTGCCATCTAAAAAACGAATAAACTCTTTTAAACCTTCGTCACTGTGAAATTTTTCCTGAAGAAATTCACCTTTTTCATCGGTTTCACGCTTATCCATAAAATGGATGGTGATTCCCTTATTCAAAAAGGAGAGCTCTCTAAGCCTACTTGCAAGCGTGTCATAGTTGTACTCCAAAGATTGCTGAAAGATCTCAGAATCTGGCTTAAATGTAACCAGCGTTCCTCTTTCTGTGGTCTCCCCAACACTTTTCACAGGATACATGCTCTTTCCTCGCTCGTATTCTTGCTCCCATACTTTCCCTTCACGATAGACCGTAGCTTTCAAATTCGCAGAAAGCGCATTTACCACAGAAACACCTACTCCGTGTAAACCCCCGGAAACTTTGTAGGAGTCTTTATCGAATTTACCACCCGCTCCAATCTTGGTCATTACTACTTCCAGCGCAGAAATTCCTTCTTTCTTGTGCATGTCTACTGGAATTCCACGGCCGTTATCTTTTACACTTATGGAATTGTCTTCATTGATCCAAACTTCAATGGTATCACAATGCCCTCCCATAGCTTCATCTATGGAATTATCCACGACTTCATACACCAAATGATGCAATCCTCGCGTCCCAACATCCCCAATATACATGGAGGGCCGCATGCGTACGTGTTCCATCCCTTCTAAGGCCTGAATACTATCGGCACCGTAACTACCTTTTTTCTGTTCTTCGCTCATAAATAAGTTGTTGTTTTATTCAAATTTTCGATAACAAACAAATATAACCAAATCGCCAATAAATTCAGGGGCTTAGGCGATATATCACTCTGAAGTTATTAACAAAAAATTGTGGAAAAAAAAGCAGTGGTTTGCATGAAAAAATAAAGTTAGAAATTACCGTAAGGATGCCTCTTAAGTTTCGACGAACTGCCTAGTTTTCAACGAAAACTTTCACATAACTTTAAATGTTTCTGAAACAATAAAAATTAACTTTATACCATAAAATTTATCTCATGAAAAAAACAACACTCCTAGCTGCCTTATTCGTGGCAGTAACACTAGTCTTTACCGTTGATGCGCAAGCCCAAAAATTCCCAAAAATGGACGTGAGCCCCATGGATGCCTCGGCATATCCATCTAGCAATCGCATTAGTGAAAAATTAATTAAAGTAGTTTATAGCCGCCCGCAATTAAAAGACCGCGAAGTAAGCAAACTAGCTCCCAACGGTCGCGTGTGGCGCACCGGGGCGAATGAAGCTGCCGAAATCACCTTGTATACCGATATGAAACTTGGAGATACGATGGTGAAAGCTGGAACGTATTCTTTATTTACCATTCCAGGAGATACTGAATGGATCGCTATTTTGAATTCAGATACCAATGTTTGGGGGGCCTATTCTTACAATGAAGCCAACGACGTCGCAAGAATTACAGTACCTGTCACCATGGATTCTAGTTCTGTAGAAGCTTTTTCCATCATTTTTGATGAAGTAGACGGAACTGTTGAAATGTGCCTTGGCTGGGGAAAAACCCGCGTTAAAGTTCCTTTCACAAAGTAAACTCCAACATATAAATCAAAAAGAGCGGTACGAATAACGTACCGCTCTTTTTCTTTATAAAGTCATTTGAAGTTAATTCCTAAGGAATATTCAAGTATTTATGTGTTTGCAAGGAAACCACCCATCTTGGATGTTCCATGACATAGGCTACAATTTCTGGAATCATCTTGTCCCTTTTACTCCATTCGGGCTGTAAATACAGTTTGCAGTTAGGAGAAACCTTCGCTGCCTGTTCTTCCGCAAAGCGAAAATCATCCTTGTTAAAGACGATGACTTTTAATTCATCTGCTGCGCTATAAATTTCAGGAGTGGGTAACTTTAGTTTTTTCGGCGACAAGCAAATCCAATCCCAAGTTCCAGTAAGAGGATAGGCGCCAGACGTTTCAATATGGGTATCCACCCCTTTGGATTTTAGCAATTCGGTTAAGGGCCCCATATCCCAAGTAAGTGGCTCACCACCCGTAATAACAATAGTTTCTGAATACTTGGCTGCATTATCAGCAATACCCTCAATAGCCGTAGGAGGATGACTATTTGGGTTCCAGCTTTCCTTTACATCACACCAATGGCATCCCACATCACAACCGCCAACCCTAATAAAATAAGCAGCTGTTCCTTTGTGATATCCTTCTCCTTGTATGGTATAAAACTCCTCCATCAAAGGAAGCATCATTCCCTGATCCACCAACGCTTTCACTTTACTTTCCATACAGCAAAAATAACGCAAAGTATTGAGTTGACCTCTGTTGTTTTATGATTTTACAATTCAATGGCTGGTGCCATTTATATTGCTTCGGAAGTAACCGATGAACAGTCCTTTAGCTTAGGAATAAAGTTGAAGTAGCTGCTAGTTGTTTCCGAATAAAAAACAGGCGTACAACTTGTTTTAGAGCACAATAGCTGCCTTTGGTCGAAAAAAGAAGGCGATTAAAAATATAAAATCATGAATATTTCAGTAGCTTCCCGACAATCCTTATTTTTATCAAAATTTTTAACATGGCAGACAAACAAGTATTTTTCGATTACATCAATGCCGGCTATGCCACCAAAGGAGAGTTTATCACCTTAGGTGCCGCCATGCTTGATGACGAAACGATCACAAATGCTTTGGTGAAAATCCCGCTCAAGACCATGAACCGTCATGGACTCATCGCTGGAGCTACCGGAACGGGTAAAACAAAAACGCTCCAAATTCTAGCCGAGAATCTCTCCGACAAAGGGGTGCCAGTGCTTTTGATGGATATGAAAGGTGATTTAAGTGGAATCGCAGAACCTAGTCCAGGACACCCTAAGATTGATGAACGTCATGCCGCCATTGGGTTCCCTTTTGAAGCGAAAAACTTCCCAGTAGAAATCTTGACGTTGTCGAAGCAAAATGGGGTGCGACTTAGAGCCACAGTAAGCGAGTTTGGTCCGGTGCTTATTTCTCGGATTCTAGGGGTTTCTGAAACACAGGCAGGTATTATTTCCATCTTGTTTAAATACTGTGATGACAATAAATTGCCACTTCTCGACTTAAAAGATTTCAAAAAAATTATTCAATACGCGACCGAAGAAGGTAAAGAAGAAATTTCTAGAGAATACGGTCGTATTTCACCTGCATCTTCGGGTGCTATTCTTCGAAAAATTGTTGAATTAGAGCAGCAGGGAGGTGATTTATTTTTTGGTGAAAAGTCCTTTGATACGGACGACTTACTTCGTGTGGATAAAGATGGCCGCGGTTATATCAACATTGTACGACTCACAGACATACAGGATCGCCCGAAGTTGTTTTCGACCTTTATGCTTTGTTTGCTTGCGGAAATTTATTCAACTTTTCCAGAACAAGGAGATACGGGCAGACCCGAATTGGTCATTTTTATAGACGAAGCCCATCTTATTTTTAAAGAAGCGAGCGACGCCTTATTAGATCAAATTGAGAGTATTGTTAAATTGATTCGTTCAAAGGGCGTGGGCTTGTATTTTGTGACTCAAAACCCAACCGATGTGCCAGACGGGGTATTAAGTCAGTTAGGCCTTAAAATTCAGCATGCCTTAAGAGCATTTACAGCCAAGGATAGGAAAGCGATAAAACTGACCGCGGAAAACTATCCTTTGTCTGATTATTACCAAACCGATCAGGTGCTGACTTCCTTAGGAACGGGAGAAGCCCTAGTTTCCGTTTTAAACGAAAAAGGTATTCCAACTCCCTTGGCAGCAACCATGCTCCGTGCTCCCATGAGTAGAATGGATATTTTGGAAGATGACGAGTTGCAGGAGCTACTCGAAAATTCGAAATTGGTGAAAGAGTACAATGAAGAAATAGATCGTGAAAGCGCCTATGAATTGTTAAACAAAAAAATAGAAGTTGCTAATAAAGAAGAAGCCAAAGAAAAGGCAGAAAAAGAAAAAGCAGCTGCCCATCGCGGTTCCTCCGGAAGAACCTCCTCGAGAAGAAGTTCCACTAGGAGAAGTTCCTCGCGCAAAAGTGCCATTGAAAAAGTACTAACGAGTCCAACTGTTATTAGAAGTGTCCTAGGAATTCTAAGCAAAATGCTTCGATAAAATTCAAAATTATAGTAAACAAATTAATCCATACAATGAAAAAACACCTATTACTTGGCGCATTCGTCGTCTTATTATTCGTTCAATGTGCTGAAGAAAAAGATCCATTTTTAATTCAAAATGGCGCCATTGGAAACTTGACCAAACAAATGAAGATGAAACAAGTCGATTCCATTTTCGCCATGGATTCTATCGTTCCATTAAGCACCATCGAAAATTCACTTGGCACTCAAGGTGAGGTTGAGGTATACGCTAAAGGAGGCAAAAAGTTACTCCTGTTATCTCCCGACAACGAAACAGACCCCAATTCAGTAATTACCAACATCCAAGTTTTTGACGACCGATTTAAAACAGAAAAAGGATTGCACCTTAATAGCACCTTTGCGGATGTTAAAGCAAACTATAAAGTTGCGGGCATTCAAAATGCAATCAACGCTGTTGTCGTCTTTTTGAAGGATAGCGACATCTACCTCACGATAGATAAGAAAGATTTGCCTGCGAGTTTGCGTTATAACAATAATATAAAGGTTGAAGCCACGCAAATTCCAGACGCCGCCACTTTTAAATATTTTATGATTGGTTGGGACAAGGAAGCTGCCCCGGATTCGCCTTCAGATGAATAGAATTTCAAAAGCCTTTCGATATCGAAAGGCTTTTTTTATGCCGTAATAGCCCACCCAGCTACTTGTCATGCTTCGCTACTAGCAATCGCCTCTACAACTCCAGTACTTTCGCCTATTGCGGTTGTTTTCTAATAGACACTTTTTCGGAACGACATTAAAAACCAAGACTAGGTTCATTCCTCTGAAAAAACATATATTTACGTAGCTTATATGTTCCTCTATGTTATCAGTTTCAGAAAAAAAAGAATACCGCAGTGAACTCTTTCGTCATTTGGATGGAATTGCGGTCGCCCCTGTTGCCTATGCCTTAAAAGAAAAAGGTGTTTTAGATTTTATTCTGAAGAAAAGCAAGCTCACACTACAAGATATTTCAGCAGTATTTCCAAGTAACGATGGCTATCTCAATGTAGGTATCCGGATGTTGGCTTCTCAAGGATGGCTGCACTATGACCTTGATAATACTACCAATACTATCACACTCTCAGTAAACGAAAAAAGTGCCATCGCCTTTGAACAGATTAACAAATTTGCAGATGTGGTAGACTTTATGAAAGTCTCTGAAGCCTTCCATCCGCGGCAATTTGATTTGGAGCAGTTCTCACTACTCAACCGAATATTCAACAAATATAAAAGTGGTGCCTTTGAACCACAATCTAAAGACCCCCTAACCCATGAAATTGAAACGCAGATTGCTCGTCAAATTGAAGGAGTTCTGGTAGGCCCTATTACTGTATTTCTTGGCATGGACGGCATGTTTCACAAGTACTTTATGGAAGCTTCTTTTAGTGCCGATGAGTTTCACGAAGATCCTGTAAGCTTTAGTAAGATTTTAGACTTTTTCTCTCACTTGGGTTGGTTCAGCAAGAAAAACGAAAACTATCGCTTTACGGACAAAGGGCTGTTTTTTGCACGGCGTTCTTCGGCCTATGGGGTCACTGTTTCTTACATACCTACTTTTAGGAGAGTGGATGAACTCATGTTTGGAAATGCGCTCATATTTAAGAGTTCATTGCCTAGTGCCCATGAGATTCATGTAGATCGCGAAATGAACGTTTGGGGAAGTGGCGGTGCGCATTCGGCCTATTTTAAAAAAATTGACGAGATCATCATCGCGCTATTCAACAAACCTATTGAAGAACAGCCTAAAGGAATTTTGGATATGGGCTGCGGAAATGGGGCCTTTTTAATCCACCTGTTTGAAGTAATTGAACAACGTACCAAACGTGGAATCATGTTGGAAGCATATCCCTTATTTTTAGTGGGCGTAGATTACAATCGGGCGGCTTTAAAAGTGACGCGAGCCAATTTAGTCAAGGCCGATATTTGGGCGAAAGTGATTTGGGGCGATATTGGAGACCCCCATCAACTGGAACAAGACATTCAAGCTAATTATGATATCGATTTATGTGATCTACTAAATGTCCGCACTTTTTTGGATCACAACAGACCTTGGGAAACTCCTAAATACACAACCCCTAGTGGCCTTAGCACCTCAACCGGCGCATTTGCGACCAACGGTGAGCGATTGGATAATATCGCAGTAGAACAGAATTTAAAAGAGCACTTTGAGAATTGGAAACAGTACATCCATAAATTTGGACTTCTACTTATTGAGTTGCATACCATCAATCCCAACATTACCGCTAAAAATATTGGCAAAACAGCGGCAACGGCTTATGACGCTACACATGGTTTTAGCGATCAATACATTTTGGAACTCGATGTTTTTAAAAAAGTAATTTCTGAAATTGGATTGGAGACGGATCCAATGCATTCCGCTAAATTTCCAGACAACGAACTTGCCACCGTTAGTATTAACTATCTTTTTGAAAAAAAACACACATGAATCAATCACTAAGACCCTTTCATTTAGCCATTCCTGTTAATGACATTCCTACAAATCGTAAATTCTATAGAGAGGTCCTTGGCTGTGAAGAAGGAAGAAGCAGTGCGCATTGGGTGGATTTTAATTTTTTTGGACATCAGTTGGTGATTCATCTCAAAGAGCAACAACAAGAAGAAGATCCAGCATCGAACCCAGTGGATGGGAAAGAGGTTCCCATTCCTCATTTTGGGGTAGTACTCGATATGGAGACTTTTGATCTTTTTTCAGAAAAGTTGCGCCAACAACGGGTTGAATTTATCATTGAACCCTATGTGCGTTTTAAAGGAGAAGTAGGCGAACAAGCCACCATGTTCTTTAAAGATCCGTCTGGCAATGCCCTCGAATTCAAAGCCTTCAAAAACCTGGATCAATTATTTGCTCACTGATATGAAAACAATACCACAAAATATCATCCGCCAACTCTTTGTTCTCATTATTGTACTGGTTATGGGAGGAATAATTTTTAAAGAGATGCTCCCCTACTTTTCTGGAGTTCTTGGCGCCATAACCATCTATGTTTTAATGCGAGGATGGATGCTCACTTTAGTCCGTAAGGGATGGAAACCTGCCATCGCTGCGGCATTGCTCTGCGTGATTTCGTTCGTTGGAATCCTTTTGCCTGTGTTGGGTGTGGTGCTACTGCTTGGCAACAAGATCGGCAACGCGGTGCAGAATTCGGAACGTGTTATGAAAGCGCTTAAAAGTCAGGTAGCCTCCTGGCAAGAACAATTGGGGTATGATGTAGCCTCACATATTGATGTGGGTGCCATCTCATCTTGGCTTTCGAGTAATCTACAAAGTTTTGCAGGCAGTACGTTTAATGTATTTATTGCCATTGGCTTGATGTACTTCATCCTCTATTACTTACTTACCGATAAAAGAACAATTAAAAACTCTGTAGGCGATTTGATTCCAGTAAATAAAACGAACCTCAAAGTAATTGGAAAAGAGATTTTTGCCATGGTGCGATCCAACGCCATTGGAATTCCGCTGGTTGCCATCGTACAAGGAATCGTTGCCTTAATTGGATTTCTCATTTTCGGAGTAGAGGATCCATTTTTTTGGTTTGTAATTGTAACTATAGGCTCTATGATTCCGTTTGTGGGGACGCTTATAGGAATCCTTCCTGTGTTTATTTTAGAGCTTAGCTCTGGAAATACGTTTCAAGCCTGGGGAATTCTCATCTACGGACTCGTAGTTGTTGGTTCTTCCGATAATATCATCCGACTAATGGTCATGAAAAAATTAGACAACGTGCATCCGTTAATTACCTTGATTGGGGTCATTGTTGGCGTTCCCTTATTCGGCTTTATTGGGCTCATTTTTGGACCTTTATTGATCAGCTTATTTTTAGTGCTACTCGGAATTTATCAAAAGGAATACTCGAAAAAGGAAGATTCCAACATAGCTAATTCGTAGTTTACAATGAGTTCAGCAAAGAAAAAGAGAGCCGATTTAAAGCACATTGAAGAAGAGTCTTTTAATGAAGAGGTAACCTATATCGAAGAAAAAGATGTGGAAATAGTATTCGAGAACGAAGAAAAAATCCATCGTAAAGTCGAAAGAAAAGGACCTTTAAAAAAGTACATTGACAGTGTGAAAAATCTTTTTTTCATGCTGAAGGATTATAAGAACGGAACCTACCGTGAAATGCCTTGGCATACTATAGGAAGTGTGGTGCTCGTCTTGCTTTATGTGCTTAATCCCTTAGATATTATTCCAGATTTTATTCCAGGTTTCGGGTATGTAGATGATGCTGGTGTTCTAGCATTGGCCCTGAAGCTCATTCAATCCGACTACGAGACGTATATGGAATGGCGCAAACTAAAAAAGGAAAAGGACTAGCGATGTGAACGTTGTTCTCTGGCGAGCAGCGTATTTTTCAGTAACATAGCGATCGTCATGGGTCCTACGCCACCGGGCACCGGTGTAATAAACGAAGCCTTTTTGCTGACATTTTCAAAATCAACATCCCCTTTAATCACATATCCTTTGGGACGTGATTCGTCAGGTACTCGGGTGATTCCAACGTCGATAATGACCACGCCATCTTTCACCATATCGGCCGTCACGAATTCAGGAACCCCCAATGCCGAAATAATAATATCCGCTTGCCTAGTAATTTCAGCTAAATTTTTTGTGCGGCTATGTGTTAAGGTTACCGTGCTATTTCCAGGCCATCCCTTGCGACTCATCAAGATACTCATGGGGCGTCCAACGATATGACTTCTTCCAATCACAACGGTATGCTTCCCATTGGTTTCTACTTTATAGCGTTCTAACAACTCCAAAATACCAAATGGTGTAGCTGGAATAAAACTACTCATATCTAAGGCCATTTTACCAAAGTTCATAGGATGAAAACCATCTACGTCCTTGTTGGGATCGACTGCCAACAATACTTTCTGCTCATTGATTTGGGGAGGTAACGGTAACTGAACAATAAAACCATCGATATTATCGTCCTCATTTAACTCCTTTATCTTATTCAACAATTCCACTTCGGAAGTCGTATTGGACATTTTTACCAGCGTCGATTCGAACCCAATGCGCTCGCAGGACCGAACTTTGCTCCCAACGTAGGTCAAACTAGCACCATCATCACCTACCAATACGGCAGCTAAATGAGGGACTTTCTCTCCATTGTCCTTCATTTTCTGAACTTGAACTTTGATTTCTTCTTTGATGTCGTTTGAGATCTTTTTTCCGTCGAGAATCACCATAGGTTATTAATTTTTAAGATTATTTTTTACTGAATCAACTGCTGCTGAAAACTACTTCATTTTCCCCATCATTTGCATCATCTT
>Ga0316204_10004205_pt1 | contig 26491 bp, 24 predicted proteins | sample 6monrhotite_MG_2_FD_205661 | JGI IMG/M metagenome (GOLD analysis project Ga0316204, IMG submission 205661) | Microbial mat bacterial communities from mineral coupon in-situ incubated in ocean water Damariscotta River, Maine, United States -... | ecosystem: Environmental > Aquatic > Marine >...
ACATTACCGCGCTTGAGCACGGAATGCCACCAACAGCAGGGGAAGGTATTGGGATTGACCGACTAGTCATGCTGTTTACCGATTCAGCTACGATCCGTGATGTATTATTATTCCCGCATATGCGTCAGAACTAAGTTTTAGATCGCTGCAATAAAAAAGCCCGCTAGAATTTCATTTTAGCGGGCTTTTTTGTTTTTAACGACTTTAGAAAACAGACTATTCTTCGTCTGTTACTGAGTAAGGTAGCGGTTCCAAAAAAGCGGGTTGTCCTGATTCGGTTGTTAAATCGCCTTCTACGGCTTCTAAGGATTTTAAGGTGCCTACGGCTAGGCACAGTGTGCCTTCAAAAATTCCGGGGTTGGCTGTGATCACCACTAATTTATGGTTTTTGTCGTTGTTGTCTTTTAGGGTTAAGGTGTGGCCTGCTTGTATATCTAATACCTCATTACAACGAATACGAAACATACGTTTGGTAACTTTACCGCGGTAGTGAACGCGTGCAATGATTTCTTGTCCGGGGAAACAGCCTTTTTTAAAGTTAATGGCGTCGAGTTTGTCTAGGTTTAAAAATTGTGCGATAAACTGAGCGCTGGTTGTGGCATTAATTTCGGGTACACCTGCGGCAATATTCAGCAAGTTCCAGTCGTAAGAGTTGGTTAAGTCGGCATTGCTTCGTAAGCTTTTCCATGCCAGTTCCACTTGGTCGGCAGGGCCGAAAAGATCGTATTTATGATAAGGCCCAGGTACTTTAACAACACAAACATCACGCATGCCATCGATATCAATGTAGCCTGTTTCATAGACTTCTTTCACTTTGGTGTCTAAACGGCGTTGTATATCTAAGTCACCAAATTCTCCCGCAAAACCGATATGGATCAGGTCGTTAGAAACGTCGGTTGGCTGCACATCTGAACGCATCACAAACATGGTTAAACGTTTGAGAATGGATTCTTTTAAAGAACCGTCAAAACTCAGGTAAAGATCGCCTTGGTATTTAAAAATTAAAAATACGGCCAGCACCTGGCCTTGTGGGTCGCAGTAAGCGGAAAGTTGAGCCTGTGTATCCGAGACTTCTGTAATATCGGTTGTGAGCTGCCCTTGTAAAAAAGTCACGGCTTCACTGCCTGTCACTTTAATAAGGCTTTGATGCGTTAAGCTGGTTAAAACCGGGCCATTCTTAATTAAAAAACGTTCTAATTCCGCTTGACCAAACGTAACGATTTTTCCATGCTCATCAAATTGCGCATTCTGAGTATTTAAAAAGTTTAGCCATTGTGGGTCTAATTGTGGATTTAAAGCCGCATCTTGTTGCATTGTGTTGTCCTTGATTCTCTGTTTGAAACAGATGATACAGCACGACCTAAAAATCACAAAATATCAATCGCAGAATATCTTAGTGTATATCTGTTTTAGGATATTTTAATTGACGCTTCAGTATAGTAGTATGGTGTCTCTGGCTATTTAAGAAAGCTTTGAACAAGTCCTTAAAATGGCAAACGCTATTAGAACTACTTTAAATTAGATTGTTAAACGGAGGCCTAAAGTGTCTGAATCCATGTCTGCATCCAAGCAAGAGTTCTTAACCTTTATTATTGGCAGCGAGGAATACGCGGTAAAAATTCTTCGAGTACAAGAAATTAGAGGTTGGCAGGAACCGAGTCCGTTACCGAATGTACCTAGTTTTGTAAAAGGCGTCGTGAATTTACGCGGTACAGTGGTGCCAATTATTGATTTACGTGAAAAGTTTCACTTAAAAGCAAGTTATGACGGTACCACGGTGGTGATTGTTGTGCATGTTATTACCAATATGGGTGAACGAATTGTTGGGTTGGTGGTTGATGCGGTGTCTGATGTGCACTCGTTTGATGTCAGTTCACTGCAGCCGCCACCAGACATTTCAACCTCCATTCAAAATCAATTTGTACTGGGCTTAGCAACCATTGAAGATAAAGATGGTATGAGTAAGGATGGCCAAAAAAGCAGTGATATTGAAAGTAATAAGTCTCATGGCCGAATGGTGATTCTAATTGATATTGATAAGTTAGCCGCAGAAGGGCTGATTGAGTCAATTTTGTCTGATAACGATAATATGCCCACTGGAAACGGTTAGTTCCCTTATAGAATATAACCCCTCCCTGTTTTTGAGGAGCGTTTGTCATAAGATTCGCTCTTCAAAACAGAAACCCTTTAAACGATTGTCCCTTCTTAAAAATACACCTCTATAAACGCTCTAAATTTATCAGTCGACTGAAATCTGATAGTGGTTTTTCATTGCCTAACAGCGTGCCTGTATTCCTAAATAAAAAACACACAAAGCGCTAGCCAATTGATGAATAAAAGGTAGAATAGCCAAGTTAATTTACTTAAGGATTTGTTCAGAGCTTCCTTAATAATTCACTGGTTATTATTGTCTGTAAACCAATGAACCTGAATCCCTAAGTTGCTTTTATTTATGTGTAGTTAAGTCGTTCCATAGTCAACGACTCAATAGCAACTTAGGGATTCAGGTTTCAGTCAATAAACAGTATTAGAACTAATTGAGACCTTTGCACGAGATCATAAATGGCTAAAAATAGCTAAAATTGCACTGCTTTTCGTTGAAAATTTTGTTAATAGCTTACTATTAACTGCGTTTTCCGCCTTCATCAGTACAATTTTATCTTATTTTTACCTCATCTCTGACTCGTGCAAAGGTCTCTAAATTGAAATCAAAAGGATTTTTCATGGCTAAGATGACTAAGTCATTCCAGTATGGTAACCACCAAGTTACTCTGGAAACAGGTGAAATTGCACGTCAAGCAGACGGTGCGGTTATGATCGGTATGGGAAATACCCGTATATTAGTGACCGTTGTGGCGGCTAGAACAGCAAAAGAAGGGCAAGATTTTTTCCCTTTAACGGTTAACTATCAAGAGAAAGCCTATGCTGCTGGAAAAATCCCAGGTGGTTTTTTAAAGCGTGAAGGGCGTCCTTCAGAAAAAGAGACTTTAACATCACGTTTAATTGATCGTCCTATTCGTCCTTTGTTTCCAAAAGGTTTTAAAAATGAAGTTCAAGTGATTGCAACCGTTGTGGCCTTAGACCCAGAAGTGGGTACAGAAGTCGCGGCTATGTTAGGGACTTCGGCGGCATTGGCTATTTCAGGCGTGCCATTCGATGGACCTATCGGTGCGGCGATTGTGGGTTACAAAAATGATGAATACTTATTAAACCCAAGTGCGGATAGTCTACAAACATCCGATTTAGAATTAAGTGTTGCGGGGACGAAAGACGCGGTCTTAATGGTTGAATCTGAAGCCGCAGAGTTGTCTGAAGAAATCATGTTAGGTGCGGTGATGTTTGGTCATGCGCAAATGCAAACAGCGATTGACGCGATTGCCGAATTTGCAAAAGAAGTGGGCAAGCCAATCTGGGATTGGCAAGAAGACGCTGAAAATACAGCATTAAAAGAGGCTGTGTTCGGCCTTATTCGTTCAGATGTGGAAGCAGCTTATAGCATTGCTGACAAGATGGACCGTTACAGTGCGCTGGATGCGGCTAAAACGAAAGCAATGACTGAGTTAGCTGCTTCTGAAAGCAATGAATCAGGGTTTGATGAAAAAGAGATTGAAGGTGCTTTTGGTAAGTTACAGAAAGACATCGTTCGTGGTCGAGTGATTGCTGGAGAGCCGCGTATCGATGGTCGTGATACTAAAACGGTTCGTCAAGTCACTTGTAAAGTGGGCGTGTTACCAGAAGTACATGGTTCAGCCTTGTTTACGCGTGGTGAAACACAAGCGTTGGTGGTAACCACTTTAGGAACAGAAAGAGACGCTAAAATAGTGGATGATCTTATGGGTTCTTACCATGATCGTTTTATGTTGCACTATAACTTCCCTCCGTATTCTGTGGGTGAGTGTGGTCGAGTAGGTAGCCCTGGGCGTCGTGAAATCGGTCACGGTATGTTAGCACGTCGTGGTGTCGCCGCCTTATTGCCAACTGCAGCAGAGTTTCCATACACTATTCGTGTGGTTTCTGAGATTACAGAATCTAATGGTTCAAGCTCAATGGCCTCAGTATGTGGTACGTCTATGTCGTTGATGCACGCGGGTGTGCCAATTGCGGCACCGATCGCGGGTATTGCGATGGGTCTTATTAAGGAAGACGCTGGTTTTGCCGTTTTATCTGATATCTTGGGTGATGAAGATCATTTAGGCGATATGGACTTTAAAGTGGCGGGTACCGACCAAGGGATTACCGCTCTACAGATGGATATCAAAATTACGGGTATCACTGAAGAGATTATGAACATCGCTTTAGAGCAAGCAAAAGCGGGTCGCCTAACCATTTTAGACTCCATGGCGGAAGCGATTGAATCTTCTAATCAAGGTGTGGCTTCAACGGCTCCACGTTTTACAATGATTAAAGTCAAACCTGAAAAGGTACGTGAAATCATTGGTAAAGGTGGCTCAACCATTCGTGCTTTAACAGAAGAAACGGGTTGTGTGATTGAAATTGATGACGAAGGTAATGTTAAAATTTCTTCTTCTGATAATGAGGCTTCTGAAATGGCCATTGCTCGCATCGCTGAAATTACAGCTGAGCCAGAAATTGGTAAAGTCTACGATGCGGTTGTGAAGAAAATCGTTGATTTTGGTGCATTTGTTGCCTATATGCCTGGTCGTGAAGGATTGGTTCATGTTTCTCAAATCGCTAATGAGCGCGTTGAGAACGTAGAAGATTACCTGAAAGAAGGGCAAGAAATCCGTGTTAAATTAACGGAAGTGGATAAGCAAGGTCGTGTTAAATTGTCGATCAAAGCGGTTGAAGCGTAGAACGTTCAATTAGCTTAAACAAAAAAGGCCATTCTTTGAATGGCCTTTTTTATATTCAATCGCGTACTGAAAGTAGATGGACGTGATTTTTTTGCACAGAGTGTTTTGCAGCACGCAATATGAAATAAAACGAAACAGTCCGATTTCGTTCTATTTTATGGATGCGTGCTACAGAGCATTCAATTAACTATTTTGGAATACATGAATATGTCAAAAAACCATCCAGCATTTGAATACATTGGTCAACACACTATCGACTCTTTGAACCTGACGGTTGAGCACTATCAACATAGGTTAACAGGGGCTACGCATTATCATTTGGCGGCGGACGATCCACAGAATGTGTTTTTAGTGGCTTTAAGAACGGTGCCAATGGATTCAACTGGGGTGGCGCATATTCTGGAACACACTACGTTGTGTGGCAGTGAAAAGTATCCTGTTCGTGATCCGTTCTTTATGATGATTCGTCGTTCACTGAATACTTTTATGAACGCATTTACCTCGAGTGATTGGACGGCTTATCCTTTTGCGACAGAGAACAAAAAAGATTTTCAGAACTTACTGCAAGTCTATATGGATGCGGTATTTTTTCCGAGTTTAGATGCACTGGATTTTGCTCAAGAAGGTCATCGTTTTGAATTTGAAGAGATGACGAATTCTGACTCTCCTTTAACCTATAAAGGGGTGGTGTTTAATGAAATGAAAGGGGCCATGAGTTCGCCTATTTCTACTTTGTGGCAAGCTTTTTCCGCGGAGCTTTATCCAACCAATACTTACCACTATAACAGTGGCGGTGAGCCAGAAGACATTCCTGATTTAACGCATCAACAGTTGTTAGATTTTCACCAGAACCATTACCATCCGTCTAATTCGGTGTTTATGACTTACGGAGATATTCCAGCCTTTGAACACCAAACTCAGTTTGAAACCTTGGCATTAGCCCGTTTTAAAGACAGCGTGACGCAAGTGCATGTTGGATTAGAACAACGTCTAACAGAGCCGAAAGCCGTGAGCAGTACTTACGCATTAGATGAAGACAGCGTTGAAAATAAAACACATATTGTTTTGGGTTGGTTATTAGGTGAAAACAAAGACCCGCTTCAGGTATTAAAAGGCCATTTATTGTCATCGGTATTGCTCGATAACAGTGCTTCACCGTTACGTATGGCTTTGGAAGAAACGACACTGGGAACGGCACCATCGCCTTTATGTGGTTTTGAAGAGTCTAATAAAGAGATGGCATTTGTGGTGGGTGTTCAAGGCTCAGAAGCGGAACATGCACAAGCCGTTGAAACACTGATTTTAAATGAGCTGAAGCGCATTGTAGAAGAAGGCGTTGAGCAATCTCAAGTGGATGCGATGTTGCATCAATTAGAGTTGTCTCAACGAGAAGTGGGGGGCGATAGTTACCCTTATGGATTGCAGTTAATCTTACACGCCTTACCTGGCGCTTTACATGAAGGCAATCCCATTGCTTTATTAGATACGGATCAGGCGCTAAAAGTATTGGAACAAGAGGTTAAAGATCCACAATTTATTCCTAATCTGATTCAATCTTGGTTGTTAGATAATAATCACCGTGTGCGTTTGACTATGGCACCTGATACTGAACTGTCTGCGCAAAAAGATCAAGCTGAAAAAGACAAGTTAGCGGCCATTCAAGCGCAGTTAACAGAGGAAGAAAAACAGGCGATTATTGATCAGGCCGTTGCTTTGGAAGCACGTCAAGCGCAAATTGATGATCCTGATATTCTGCCAGAAGTGACTAAAGACGATATTCCTGAAACGATTAAGACTTACGCCAGTTCAGAGCAGACTGTTGGTAATATGCCAGTGACCAGTTATCAATGTGGCAGTAATGGCTTAACTTATGAGCAGTTAATTGTGGACTTACCTGCGTTAAGTGATGACGAAAAAGCACTGATGCCACTGTTTAACAGTTGTTTTACGGAAGTAGGTAGCGGTGGTCGAGACTATCTTGAAACGCAATCCTACCATGCGGAAATTTCGGGCGGTATTTCAGCGCGTTCCGCTGTACACTCAAAATTGCAAGCACCAGAGGGCTGTCATAGCCATTTTATACTGTCGTCAAAAGCCTTGAACTGCCATCAAGCTAAGTTAGCAGGTTTAATTGAAGAGACACTGTATACCGCACGTTTTGATGAATTGTCCCGTTTAAAAGATTTGGTTGGGCAAATTAGAGCTTCGGTTGATCATGGTATTACGGGTAACGGGCATGGCTTAGCGATGATGGCGGCGACGCAAAATTTTACCCCTGCCGCACAGTGGAACTTTCAACGTTCTGGTTTTGCAGGCATTCAGTATATTAAAACGCTTAATGAACGTTTGCAGGCTTCTGATCAAGCATTAGAAGAATTTGCGAATGGATTATCAGGCATTCAAAATAAACTGTGCCAAGCCCCCAAGCAAGCGTTAGTGATTAGCGATGAAAGCGGCTTGCCAACGGCCTTAACGAGCCTAGAGTCTAGCTGGACGAAACTAACGGATGCCGCGCCTCAAACAGATCTGTTTTCGGTGAAAGCGACCCAAGAACCCATTCATCAGGCATGGGTCACCAGTACACAGGTAAATTTCTGTGCTTTGGCCTATCCTGCGGTGATGGCAGACCATGAAGATGCGCCTAAATTGGCGGTACTGGGGGCTTGTTTACGCAATGGATTCTTGCACTCTATTATTCGTGAGAAGGGCGGTGCTTATGGCGGGGGTGCCAGCTATAACGCCGAAGCCAGTGCCTTTGTGTTCTACTCTTACCGTGATCCGCGTTTATTAGAAACCTACAACGACTTTAAACAAGCTAAAGAGTGGTTAATGAGCTCGGAGGCCACGCAAGCCAAAGTGGACGAAGCGATTTTAAACGTCATCAGCTCAATGGATAAGCCAGGTTCACCAGCGGGTGAAGTGAAAAAAGCCTTTTATCAAGGCTTGTATGGCCGTACTTACGAAACGCGTATGGCCTATCGACTCGGTGTGATTTCAACTACGTTGGATGAGTTAAGAGAAGTCGCGGACCGTTATTTGAGTTCGGATAACGCTTCTTCTGCGGTATTAACCAATACGGCAGGTGCTGAGCTTTTAGCCGATTCGGAGTTCAGCATTATTACTTTGTAGCAGGTGCGTTGTTTAAACGTATTAAATTGATTGTGTAATACTAGGTTCAATACTCAAAACCCGTTTACAGCTAAGAAGCTCATTTCTTAGCTGTAAACGGGTTTTTGTTTGTAATCTAGTCTACATTAAGGCACTTTGTTTCTCTTTAAAGAGTTTGTGTTCACGGTATTTAACTAAGCTAAATAGATTCGTAAATTTAATGGCAGGCTTTACTAGAGCAGTTGCTCTTAGTTCATACTAAGTGAGCTTATATGCGTAATTAGGTTTAGTATCAAGGGGTTAGGTAGTTGTTCGAATTTATAATATTAACTTATTATGACATTTAAACTATTGGGTTTATTTTAGTAAAAGGCGAGGTAATAATGAAACCTCAAATTTTTACACTAAGATCAAAGGTGGCTCAAAATGACTCTACAAAAGAATTTAATTTGGACAGCAATGTTTTCTACAGCAGTGGGTTTAACGGCTTGTGGTGGAGGGTCGTCTGGATCGTCTTCTTCGAATCTCGTTTCTGGTGTGGTCGCTGATGGGTATCTTGAAAATGCCACCGTTTGCTTAGACTTAAATGCCAATAAAAAGTGTGATGCTAATGAGCCAACGGCGATTACAGCTGCAGACGGAAGCTATTCATTTAGTGCGACCCCTGCCCAAGTTGCATCTGCTGCGATAGTGGCGGAAATTGTTGCAGGAGAAACCATTGATAGTGATATTGGTGCGGCTGTAGCAAGAGCTTATACGCTTTCTGCTCCTGTTGGCAAGCCTGAATTTGTGAGCCCGCTAACGACCATGATTCAATCCAAATTAGAGCTGAACCCATCTATGACACCTGAGCAAGCAGAAGGCAGTGTTAAGGAGGATTTAGGCATTGTTCCGACGAGCAATGTGAATCTTTATGCTGACTTTATTGAAGAGGGGCAGGCGGGAGATGATGACTATAAAACCTTGCATCAAACCGCGCAGGTTGTGGCTCGAGTTATGGCAACCTTTACTGAAACACTCAAAAATCAATTGGGGTCGTTAGGTGTTGCGATTGGGGATGACGATTTAAAAGACATTCAAAAGATTGTGGCTCGTACGGTCATTTCTCAATTGCCAGTTATTTATTCGTCATCAAAACAAAGAATTGAGGGCGGAGGTGACGTTGATGTAAATTTCGCAGACACCAAAGCGGATGATTCAGACGATTCGTCGCTGAGAGCTTATACGAAACAAGACTATGAAAATTCAAAACAAGAGTTTGAATTATTAGCGACTTCAGAGAGTATCACCCCTGTTGAAGCCTTAAATTCAGGTGGGATTGTTTTCATGAACTATGATGCTGAAACGGAAGTCGGAGGAGTGAGTTCTAGTAATATCGTTAGTGTGATGGCGATTATTGCAGACCACTTTTATGAAGCTAAGGTGGATATTGCAGGCGTGTTGGGGTTAACAGAAGAATTAGGAATCGCTGCTCGATTGGATGCGGGTGATCCTGCTGATGAAATCGAGAAAATGCCGATTACCAAAAATGCAGATGGTTCAATTAGCTTTACTCCTCCCAACGGCAGTAAGCTACAAGTATTTTCAGTATCCAAAATGGACTTAGCGGGCAAAACGTTTGAGTTAGAAGATGTAGTAGATGATTATAAAGGGGCTGAAGATGCTACGGTGACCTTCGCTGCTGGAGATATTTCATATCAGTTTGCTTACAGTGAAACACCACAATTACACTTAGGTAATTTGGGTAATGTGAGTGGTTTTGCAGGATTATGCCCAACTGGCGAGAGTCATTGCAATATCGCCAGTCCAGGAGAGTTGGGGGATAATACATTTTCTGAGTTTTCTGGAAGTGCGACTGTAAGAGCCACTGTGATTAATAACTGGTATTGGCAAGAGGAAGGAGTGAAGTTCTATATTAGCGACACCGCGACTGAAACGGTTGCTATGTGTAAATATGATACGACATCGATCACAACCGTGCCAAGCGTCTCAAATTGTACTCCAAATACTGAAGTGGTGCTGGGGCAAATTGTAAGCAGCCAGTTTGCTAACGGTACGGCTTATGTGGCTATTCCGAGAGCTTACGATAAAGACGATGGTCGCTTAGATATTGAGTATACGGTTTATTTGACTGATGGTACGGATACTTATCGCTATGATGAAGAGGTTGAGTTAAATGGAACGCCTGAAACAGGTGTGTTTAAACCGTTTAATTTGAGTGCGATGAAACGCATTCTTGATGCTGATGCTAATGCAACGCCATAAACGTAACAAGAGTTTGTTTTAGGAGTGAAAAAGGGGCTTTTTTATAGCCCCTTTTTTATTGAATAGTGTTTAACCTCAATCTAGGCACTGATAAGCTTTCACAAATGCCAGCTGTATGTCATTCACTGGCATATTATCGCCACGGGCTTCACTAGCGATTTGAATGGCTAAATCCGCATCATAACCGTGTTCTATCATAAGGGTGATGGCGACAATCCCTGCGCGTCCTCGTCCTCCGTGACAGTGAATGGTTAAATGTTCGCCGTTTTCTAAGTCTTGTTTAAGCTCTTGAAGAAAGGGTTGCAGTGTTTCGTATGTGGGAACCGACATATCTTTAATCGGAAAATGTGCAAACTTTACGCCTTGTTTTTCACAGGTGTCTTCTTCTTGGCTCAGGTCAAGTTCAATGACCTCTTTGGGCAGCAATACACTGACCACTTTGGTGACACCTTGCGATTGATAAAATTGGATATCGTGCTCTAATTGTTCACTGGTCGGTTTAGGCATAACAGATAGGGCGCCTCTGCCAAGAGGGCCAATTTTATAGAGTTCTGTATTTAGAGTTTGTTGTGGGGTTTGAGTTGTGTTTTCAGTCATGGTTTTTTCCAACATAAAATTCGATTGTTATGGGGCATAGTGTAATCGTTTTGTAGAATCAGTCCCGCTTTTTCCGCTAATGCATAGCACCATTCAAAGGCTTTAATTCCGCTGTGTGGATTACGTTGTTTTAACCACTCATCAAACCGAGCGTTACTGTCACTGGTAAATTTTCCGTCATAATTAAAAGGGCCATAAATGACCAGTAAGCCATTGTGATTAAGGTGTTGGTGTACTTCTGAGAAAAAGTCTTCAACTTGCTGGTGATTCATAATATGCAAGCTATTGGCTGTAAAAACAGCGTCATAGGTTTGCTTAGGCCAGTTATTTTCAGAGACATTCAATTCGATGGGTGGTTTTAAGTTATTAAGCCCACTTTCATTCACCCAGCACTCCAAGCCTGGCAGGCACTCGTTTAAATCAGAAGGTTGCCATTGCAAGTGGGGCAGGGATTGCGCAAAATACACCGCATGTTGGCCCGTGCCACTGGCAATTTCTAAGACACTTAAGTGCTGCTCAAACAAGGGTTTAATGACCTCTAAAATCACCTGTTTGTTCTGTTCGCTGGATTCTGCAAAGGGTTTGGTCAGTTTCATAAGTGCTCTTTTTCGATCTGCATGATTGGCTTAGGTTTACCTTTAGCCAGATAAAAATTGTCGGTATTTTTATAGGGGGCATGTGCGATACAGTCTTGCATATAGCTTTCAACCGCTTGTTTTTCTTGAAAAATAAAACGGTTAATCGCTTCGGGAAAAGGATTGTAACTTAACCAGTGGGCAGATTGCATTGCTATGGGTATAAACCCTCTTGCAATTTTATGTTCTCCTCCAGCTCCCGGTTCAAAAACCTGTAACCCCTGCCTGATAGCGTGTTCAATGCCCTGATAAAAACACGCTTCAAAATGGAGGTTTTTAACCTCAGAGATGCAGCCCCAGTGCCGACCATATAGGTGCGTATCGGATTGAAACATTAAGGAGCCCGCAATGCACTGTCCGTTTGAATCGTCCGCGAGTACTAAAAGCACCTGTTTAGGCAAAGCGGTGGCGATGGCTTCAAAAAAGGCGCGGTTCAAAGTGGGGGTGCCCCACTTTTCAATAAAGGTTTTTTGATAGAAAAGTTCGAATTGCGCCCAATCTTCTTTTGTGGCTGTTTCGCCATTTAACAGCCGAAAAGTGACTCCTGATTTTTTAACCGACTGACGTTCTTGTTTAATATTTTTGCGTTTTTTGGCCGTTAGCGTGGCTAAGAAATCATCAAAATGTTCATAACCTTGGTTTAGCCAGTGAAATTGACAGTCTTGGCGACTCAGCCAGTTAGGTTGCTTAGCGAGCCAGTTTTGTTGTGTAGGGTTTGAAAACAACAGATGTGCGCCACTTAGATTGTTTTGCAAGCAGAGCTGCTGCACAGATTCAATGAGTTGTGTTTGAAGACGCTCTTGATGCGCTAGGTCTAATTTTGGATGGGTGAGCAGTCTAGGGCCTAAGACAGGGCTGTAAGGAATGGCCGAAACCAGTTTGGGGTAGTAGTTCAGTCCAGCGTGTTGCCAAGCCTCAGACCAAGCTTGATCAAAAACAAATTCACCGTAATTATTATGTTTTTCATATAGAGGCATGGCAGCGACTAGATCGTTATTTTTATAAAGCCCAATATGGCGTGGAATCCAACCAAATTCAGGGCTAACACATTGGTGCTGTTCTAGGGCCTGTAAAAACTCATAACGCACAAAAGGGCACGTATCTGGTAATAGGGCGTTCCACGCTTGAGATGAAAATGCATCCATTGTGTTATGCACTTTTAATAAGGCTTGGGTCATGGCTTTGTAATCGTTTGAATACGAACTAAAAAGAACTATTTTACTGATAAGTTGCTGTGGTGGGGGAGTATCTGAATGAGTAGGTTAAAAAAGCGGGTAAGTGTGTTTTTGAGGATGGTGTTAAAGCCCCTGTTTAAAGGGACTTTAAGGCAATGGTATGTGCTGGTTAGTGGCGAATTGAATCATCAAATAGATTCTGTTGCACCATTAATAGTTCAATTTCGGCTTGATTTAAGTATTCGTGTTCATCATTATTCTCACGAGCCACGGCGCTGGGCAGATCAAAATCTGAGTATTTGACCTGTTGCGCATTTAAACTTGAGGCAAATTTTTGCAAGGCCTGAATGACTTGCCCATTTAAATCTCTGTTGGTTTGTTCGAGTATAATATCGTGCAATTGATTAACCCAGTTCATTTGAGTTTCACGAACTAATTCGGAATGACGGTGCAAATTACCCGTTTGAAGGGCGGTTTGATAACCTTCCGTTAGATGTTTAATGTCATCAATAATCAGTTCTGCAATTTGAATGGTTTGCTCAGAGGTTGTTTCTAAACGCTGGTCAATAAACTCTAAACAGGTTTGTACTTTTTGAGTGGTATTCATTTGAGCCATAATATTCTCCAAGGTAAGGTGAAACCTCAAAGTGACAAAAAATTGACGTTTTGAGGTGGTTTTAATCAAAGTCACCAGAGTTATATCAAGGGCTATGCCAATACCTGATTGTTTGATGTATCTGTTTGATATTAATGTGAAAATTGATTTTTATCTATTGGGTTTTGGCTGGTTTTTGACACGGTTTAGTTCAGTCAGGCGTTTAATGCATTTGCAAGAAATTTACAGTGAGAAAACAGGAATCCAAATATGATTGATGTGGTTTTTAAGAACGCGGACTTTATGGTTGTAAATAAACCAGCGGATTTAAACTTTCACAGTGAAGTGGATGAATTAACCGGTTTTGACTTTAAAGCAGAAACCGAAGCTTCAGCAGAACGGCTTGGCCAAAAGGCAGGCCAGGAAGTAGAGCACAAAAAGGTTCAAAAAACGGCGCCTGGTCTTGTTGTTTTAGTGAAACAGCAACAAGGTTTAGAGGAGCTCTATCCAGTGCATCGCTTGGATAAGATGACATCGGGTTTGGTTGTTTTTGCGCTTAACAAAGCGACCGCGCAAGCTTTTCAAAGAATGTTTGAATCTCATCAAATTCAAAAGTTTTATTTGGCTATTGCAGATAAAAAGCCAAAGAAAAAACAGGGATGGATTATTGGCGATATGCAGAGTGCTCGGCGTGGAAGCTGGAAGTTGGCTAAAAGCAAAGAGCATCCCGCCAAAACACAGTTTTTAAGTTTTTTTATTGAACCAGGGTTGCGTCTATATCTTGTTAAACCGATTACAGGTAAAACTCACCAAATTAGAGTGGCGCTAAAAAGTATAGGGGCGCCTATTTTGGGCGATAAGCGCTATGCCGAAGCGAACAAAGCAAAGCAGATGGATAGAGGTTATTTGCATGCATTTGCGATACAATTCGAGTTCAATGATCAGCTTTATCAATTTGTACAAGTACCTGATTCAGGAGAGGCCTTTTTAAAGCCAAACTGCCAGTCGTTGATTCAAACATGGCAAACCCCTTGGGCGCTGTTTTAAAGGGCCTGTTTAGAGTTTTCTTAAGTGAGCACTAGACAAGGGCTTTAAGCCTAAATATTTCAATAATAAACCGTATGACACGAGCTAATTTTAATGACAAAGCCAAATGATGCCGTCCCTTTTTGGGAGAGTAAAACCTTAGATGAAATGACTCAAGCGGAATGGGAGTCTGTCTGTGATGGTTGTGGCTTGTGTTGTTTAAGTAAACTACAAGATGAAGAGACGGACGAGATTGTTTATACCAGTGTCGTGTGCCGTTATTCTGATCTTAAAACAGGGCAGTGTACCGATTATGCCAATCGCAGTGTCAATGTCCCCGCGTGCGTGCAGCTGACTAAGGAGCGAGTGGCGGAATTTGACTGGTTGCCAGATACCTGTTCTTATCGAGTGCTTTACCGTGGACAGTGTTTGCCCGATTGGCATCCGTTAATTTCAGGACAAGCCAGCAGCCTTACCGCCGCAGGCATTGGCTTAACAGCGATTCCTGTGGTGGTAGACACAGGTGATTTGGATTACGAAGACTACTTGATGCCTAAGCCTTAGTAGTCAATGATCAAAGAGTGCTTAAAACAAAAAGCCCATATTAAAAGTGCATGTGAAAACGCATTTTAATACGGGCTTTATGGTTTTTATTAATTGATGAACGTCTGATTAAGTTAACGCATGGTGCTTAAAAAAAGCGCTAACTTGGTGGACGTTTCGCTGGTAATATCGCCCATCAACTCTTCCATAATTGATTTTTGAGTTTCATAAAGACGCAGATTTTTGACGCCGACGATGTCTCGTGCCACACCGTTTATGTCGCTTAAACCATCAATCATGCCATTGGTAACAGCATCATCACCAAGCCAAACCAGTCCTGTGTAAGTATCTTTGGTCTCTTTAATGCGATCACCACGACCCATTCGGACGGTTTCAATAAACTGTTGATGGGTTCTCTCTAAGACCATCTCTTGAAAGAAAGCGCGGCCTTCATCATCTTTGGCACTGAATGGATCAATAAAGGCTTTGTGTTCACCAGCATGCATAGAACGGTTTTCAATGCCCATTTTCTCCATTAAGTCGGTCACGCCAAAGGTATCCATACGCACACCAATAGAGCCGATCATAGAGCCTTTATTGGCATAAATTTTATCCGCCGCTACGGCAATGTAATAACAACCCGAAGCACATAAATCCTCTACTACGACATATACGGGTTTTTGATGCAGGTTTTTTAAGCGAGTAATTTCATCATTAATTAGCGCCGATTGAACTGGGCTGCCCCCAGGCGAGTTGGCTTTAATAATCACTGCCTTACTGGCTGGATTGCTAAAGGCTTTTTCTAAAAGAGGGTTGATTGTGGATGCGCTGATTTTACTGCCAGGCATAATGGCGCCTTCCAGTTTAATGACCGCCACGTGCTCATGGCCGTTGGTCATGGCCTCAAGCTCTTCTATCGAGGTCATTTTTTGCACGGCAATATAGATAAAAAAGACCACATAAGCGGCAATGGCTAATTTAAGTAAGTTAGCAAAACGACGAGTCCAACGTTCTTGTTTAACGAGTGATTCCACTGCAATAGCAAGGCGATTAAAACTTTTTTCATTGTTTTCGGGCGTTTGATCCATTATGAATACCTTATAATAAATTTAATTTTCCTAATTCTACCTTGTTCGCCGTCTATGACCCAAGAAATTCAAGATAATCCCGAAAAAACACTAGAAGAGTTTGATGTCGACGCCTTTTTAAAGCAGCTCACGCAAAGACCAGGTGTCTATCGTATGCTTAATAAAAAAGGCGTGATTATTTATGTGGGCAAAGCCAAAAATTTAAAACGCCGTGTGTCCAGTTACTTTAAGAAAAAGCATGATGAGATCAAAACCGCTTCAATGGTTTCTCAAATTGCCAAAGTAGAAGTGACGGTTACAGATACTGAAAGCGAAGCGTTTATTTTAGAAAACACACTGATTAAACGTCATAAGCCGAAATATAATATTCTCTTTAGGGATGATAAATCTTACCCTTATATTTATGTTTCAACGGGTAAAGCGTTTCCCTCTTTAAGTTATCACCGTGGTGCAAAACGTAGAGTGGGAGAGTATTTTGGACCTTTTCCTAATGCCTCAGCCGTTCATCAAACCTTACAAGCTTTGCAGAAGGTGTTTCCTGTTCGGCAGTGTGCCGAAAGTGTCTTTAGCCATCGTTCAAGGCCGTGTTTGCAATATCAAATTAAGCGTTGCTCAGGGCCTTGTGTAGAAGGTTTGGTCACGAAAGAAGCCTATCGTGAAGAAGTGGAGCACACGTTGCTGTTTTTGCAGGGAAAAAGTTTTGATGTGGTTGATCGATTAGGGCTGAAAATGGAAGCGGCTTCAGCTGATTTAGAGTTTGAAGAGGCGGCTTTGTATCGAGATAAGATTTCGGCGTTAAGAACCATTCAAAGCCAGCACTTAATTAATCAGCCTGGTTCTAAAGATATGGATGTGATTGTCTATGCTGAACAAGCGAATCAGGTCTGTGTTTGCTTAATGATGTACCGTGGTGGCAATTTATGGGGCAGTGAACACTTTTACCCTAAGTACAATGAGTTGGCCGAAGAATCACAGGTGTTAGAAGCCTTTATTACTCAGCACTATCAAATTCATCCTGTTCCTGCAGAAATTCTACTGCCGATTAAAATAGCGGAACAGAGCGATCTTGAAGTGTGGTTAAAAGAGCAACGGGAAAGCCCCGTTAAAATAAAACAGCCCGCTCAGCAAACGGCTAAAAGCTTAATTGCACTGGCCAAAACCAATGCGACAGCAGGTCTAAAACAACATATTACCCAGAAGGCAACGCAAACGGAACGTGTGAGCGCATTGCAAGAGGTTTTGGCTTTAGCGAATCCGCCTGCTCAAATGGAGTGTTTTGATATTAGCCATACTCAAGGTGAGTTAACGGTGGCCAGTTGCGTTGTGTTTACCGATGGTGTGCCCAACACTCAAGCTTATCGAAAGTTTAATATCGAAGGCATTACAGGGGGTGATGATTATGCCGCCATGCATCAGGTGCTGACTCGTCGTTATAGTCGGTTAAAAGACAGTCAGGAAAAATTGCCTAATTTAATTGTCATAGACGGCGGTAAAGGACAATTAAACCAAGCGATTGATGTGTTAAAAGAACTTTCGCTAGAATTTGTTCCACTGGTTTCCGTCGCTAAAGGAGAGGGGCGTAAAGCGGGATTGGAGATTCTTTATACACCTTATAATATGCAGGGAATTGATTTAGAATCCGATGATATTGCTCTACACCTACTTAATTACATTCGTGATGAGGCGCATCGTTTTGCCATTACATCCCATCGTTTTAAACGTACCAAGGCACAAACACAATCCACCTTAGAAGCCATAGAAGGAATCGGGCCTAAAACACGCAAAAATTTACTGCTTCATTTTGGCGGTTTGAATGAAGTGAAACAGGCTTCGGTTTCAGAGTTGGGTAAAGTAAAGGGCATTAGTTTGAATAAGGCCCAGCAAATTTACGATTATTTTCATGGTGCACTTTAAGGAAGCTCTGAACAAGTCCTTTAATTTTGCCATGAATCCGCTTTGTCAGCCTTGCTGGCTTTAGGGTATGATAGTATTCATTTATTTCAAGCATTAAATTAACCATAAAGAGCAACTATGAATTTACAATCCCTTCCTATGATCATGACTTGGTCTCGGGTGGCTTTAATCCCCATTTTTCTAATTCTCTACTATCTGCCTATTGAAGACGCCCGTTTTTGGGCTGGACTCGCGTTTATGATTGCTGCCATTACCGACTGGTTTGACGGCTATCTTGCCAGAAAGTTAGGCACCGCCAGCAAGTTAGGTGCTTTTTTAGACCCTGTAGCTGATAAGCTCATTGTGGCGGCAGCATTGGTTGTTGTAGCGGCGGAATACCACGATAATATATTTGTCATCTTATCGGCTGTCATTATTATTATGCGTGAAATAGGTGTATCCGCTCTGCGAGAATGGATGGCTGAGAATAATGCTCGGGAAGTGGTTGCGGTATCTAATTTAGGTAAAATTAAAACCGCTTCTCAATTGGCTGCACTGACTTGGCTATTGTATGGCGGAGAGCTTTGGGGCGTAAATTGGGGTGAATTAGGTTTTCCAATGTTGTACTTTGCTGCAACGCTGACATTGATTACATGGGTTCAATATACTAAAGCCGCATTGCCTGAACTCATTCGTTCTGCAAAATCATAACTAAATGAATGAGTTATTGGGCGGGTAAGCTTAAAGGTTCATTTCTTTTTAAATTTTTACTAAAAACCGCTTGACCTTCACAGGTGATCCCCTATAATACGCCCCATCAAGCGGGAATAGCTCAGCGGTAGAGCACAACCTTGCCAAGGTTGGGGTCGCGAGTTCGATCCTCGTTTCCCGCTCCAGTATAAGGCGGAATAGCAAAGTGGCTATGCAGTGGATTGCAAATCCATCTACCTCGGTTCGACTCCGGGTTCCGCCTCCATTGACTGGAAATTGATAAAGTTTGACTTAGCCTTTTAAAGGTTAGCTATCTGCCCAGGTGGCGAAATTGGTAGACGCAGGGGACTTAAAATCCCCCGGTGGTAACACTGTGCCGGTTCGACTCCGGCCCTGGGCACCATATTCTGAAACCCAGATTAGAAATATTCTAATCTGGGTGTTTTTATGTCTAAAGACACAGTTTGTAATGCTTGCATGCTGTGCTTCTTTACATACTTCTTGATATTTTTTAATATTGAATAACTAGCTTATTGGTGAACGATCTCTTCATTGCACCTGCTTGATTTAAATCCAGTCTTATTCTGCTTTCTCTTTTATTTTTAGGGCAAGAAACACACTCCCTCCCAAAGTGTGTTTCCTGCTCTTTATTCGTTTTCTACGATTTTAAGGTTATTTTTTCTTTTTATGTACATTGTAGTTATGTTTGTTTAAGTTTTTACGCTTGATTTCAATGTGACATATTTCACATCTCACAACCTCTTCACCTTCTATCGCTCTTTGTTTTCTCATGTCTTCAATCTCCTGTTGAATTAGAAGTTTTTTCAGTTCTGCTTCAGGGCTATGTTGCTTCTCCATATGCTGATCATATCTATCAGCTAGCAACTTACAGCCACAAATCGGACAGACTTTATGAGTTTCTATTTCCATCCACTACACCTCTAATTTTTACTGTTGATGAGTATAATTACTATCTATACTCTTCAATTTCAGTTTAGCACCGTTATTTTTTATTTAGTGATTATTATTACTTATTTTTATAATTGTTGATTTTGGGTAATTTCTATATTGATTGGTTTTAATATTACTTGCATATACCAAAAGACTGACCGATTTTTAGCTAAATTATCATGGTTTAGAGCGGTGTTTTTCTTAGATTGATTTGAGCACGTTTTGGTATTAGCATGTCAGTTTGTAGAATGTGCTATGTTGAGATGTAAGTGGGATTTTTTATAACAGTAAAGGAATAACTCTTTGAAGCTCGATCGGTATTTTGATGACAAAAGGTTGGGTGTGAAACGGTTCTGTTTCGTGAGTCTTATAACTATATTGTGTTTTCAGTTGGCGGCGTGCAGTGACTATTCATTGCCTAAGTTAGAAAAGAGCAGTGTGATTTTGGCCTTTGGGGACAGTTTAACCTTAGGTGAAGGCGTTGATAGGGTTGACAGTTATCCTGCTGTGCTAGCTCGCTTAACAGGCGTTAAGATCATTAATGCTGGAGTATCAGGTGAAACCTCTTCGGAAGGCTTACAGCGCTTGCCTGAGTTACTCGAAAAACATGAGCCTGATTTGTTAATTTTATTGGAAGGCGGTAATGATATTTTAAGAAAAGTACCTGAGTCCGCTATTCAACAAAACCTAGCTACAATGATTGAGTTAGCACAGCTAAAAGGGATTGCGGTGTTGTTAGTGGGAGTACCTGAAAAGAAATTGTTTGGTGATTCTTTAGACTTGTACTCGGAGTTGGCTGAAGCGTATCAGATTCCAGTAGAAGACGATATTGTTGCCAGTTTAATCAAGCGTCCGTCGATGAAGTCGGATTATGTACACTTTACCCGCCAAGGCTATCAGGCTTTAGCGGAAGCGATTTATAAAAAATTACAAGAAACGGGGGCGATTTGAGAACGGTTAAGCTTGGTTTAAATTGAATGTTTAAAGGCAGTGGGCTTTAAAAGGCTTTGTATTGAATTTTATTAATGTACCAATTTTGTTTTCCGACAGGGGTTTCTACAGAGATTTCGTCATCCACTTGCTTGCCAATGAGCGCTCTTGCTACAGGGGAATTAACGCTAATGGCATTTTTTTGAGGGTCAAATTCATCGGCTCCGACAATACGGTATTGAACAATGGAGCCTTCGTCATTTTCTAGTTCCACCCAAGCACCAAAAAAAACTTTGCCATCTTGTTGTGGTGAATATTCAATGATTTGAAGAACTTCTAGGCGTTTTTTTAGAAAGCGAATGCGACGATCAATCTCGCGTAGTCTACGTTTTCCCTCTTTATATTCGGCGTTTTCAGAGCGGTCCCCGTGTGCTGCAGCAATCGTAACTTCTTTGGTGGTTGCTCGGCGCTCTACACGCCAGAGATAATCTAACTCTTTTTCAAGTGCGGTACGGCCTTCACGGGTAATTAAATTAGCTCTGGATGTTGTTTGCATATATCTGTATTATTACCTACTTTCTGTTGGTTGGTTTTATACATTAGAATGTGGCCATAAACGCATTATTAGATAGGTTTACTCAGGGTACCATGAGGAGTTTTCGGCTTGTTCATAATGGGTTTTAAAGTCTGCTTTAAGCTTTTTGACAACCCCTTTTGATTTAGCGACTTGACAGCCTCCCTGTTGGTTTAAGCTTTTGTTGAATTCATGTTGACGTTCAATTTTTAGGTTTTTTACATCTGGGTTAATGTAATTTTTTATAAAATTATTGACGGTTAGGCTGTATTTAGTGACGTACAGGCGATTGACTTGATTAAGTGCTTTAGACACGCTCATGCCGCGACAACGTTTGTTATAAGAATCGGTTTTTAAGGCGAGTTCAACGAGTTCTATATGAGTTTCTAGCTCTGTATCTACGTTCTGTTCGTCATCAGTCAGTGCGAAAAGAGGCGTGGAAAGACTTAGAAAGCTAAGGAATGCGGCGATCACTGTCGACTGCACGATTAATCTTGAACGCTTTAAAGAAATGGACTTGTTTATTCTCTTGATGGTTGACAGTGTTAATGAAATCGACATGTCTCTCCTTTGCTTTTAATCCAAACAAATTGAATGGTGCGGTTAGTGCTTTGATAACCTTTGTAAGTAGTGTAATCAAAGGACTCCCAAAGGGCGAGGGTTTTTGTTGAATGACACAAAAAAACTCACTGCAATAAGATAAGATACGCCCTTGAATTTGACACGCTCTTTAAAAAAAGAGGGGGGATTCGCTTTGAAGTTTAGGAGAGAGCTTTGGTTCATTTAATTTTAGGCGGTGCGCGTTCTGGAAAAAGCGCTTATGCAGAGAGACTTGCTCAAGGATGTGAGTCACAGGGAGCTAAGGTGTTCTATATTGCTACAGCTCAGGTGGCTAAAAGTTTACCTCAAGTAGAAACTTCTGAGGACGGTTCTTTTGATTCGGTTGTGGATGAAGAAATGGTGAGCCGAATCGCAAGACATCAAGCAGATCGTCCAAGTCATTGGCAGACTGTAGAATGCCCAGTTCATTTAGCGAAAACATTAGCTGACTTGAATGATGCAAGTCACTGTATTTTAGTCGACTGTTTGACCTTATGGACTTTGAATTTGATTGAGCGAAATGACTTGCAGACCGAAAAGGAGGCTTTATTAACTCTACTAAAGACATTAGAGGCCGAGGTGGTTTTGGTCAGTAATGAAGTGGGTTTAGGAATTATTCCGATGGGAAAGTTAACCCGAAATTTTGTCGATGAGCTGGGATGGTTGCATCAAGATGTGGCTAAACTGGCCGATGAAGTCACGTTTGTGACAGCAGGATTGCCAATGAAACTCAAGACTAAGTAGTGAGTTTTTGAGTTAAGAGTACTTCTTAACACTATGTTTAATTTGATAAAAAGTAAAAGATTAAGACGTTGATTAAAGTTAAAGCTATTTATAAAAGTATCCAAGATGAGGCAGTTAAGCGTCAAGGTCAGTTAACCAAACCGCAGGGCTCTTTGGGGCGTCTCGAGGAGGTTGCGATTCAATTGGCAGGGCATCAGGGGGAAGTGTGTCCCAGAATTGAAGCACCGTGGATTTCTGTATTTGCAGCCGATCATGGAATTGCGATGGAAGGTGTTTCCGCGTTTCCGTCCGTAGTAACACAGGAGATGGTTAAAAATTTTTCGGCAGGCGGTGCGGCCATTAGTATTTTGGCAGCAGAAAATCAGGCTAATTTTGAAGTGGTGGACGTTGGAGTGCTGGCAGATGTAACGCAAGGAGGTTCTTTACCATTTGAAAATTTGCACTCTTTTAGAGTGGCTTCTGGGAGTTTTAATTTTTTAAAGCAACCTGCGATGACGACTGAAATGGTCAATAAAGCCATGGCGGCAGGCTGTATTGCGGTAGAAAGAGCGCTTGAATCGGATTCAGACCTTTTTATAGCGGGAGAGATGGGCATTGGTAATACTACCAGCGCAACTGCCATGATCGCTCAAATATGCGGTGGTTCGGTAGAGAAAATCGTTGGAATGGGTACGGGAATTGATTCTAGCCAGCAAGTTTATAAAGCCCAAGTGATTAATCAGGCTTTAATCAAGCATCAAGCGGTCATGACGGAGCCTTTGGAGGTTTTGAGGTGCGTGGGTGGGCTAGAGATTGCGGCTTTAGTAGGGGCTTATCTCGCTTGTGCAGAGAAAGGCTTGACCATGGTGATTGATGGCATGATTGCATGCGCGGCGGCTTTGGTGGTATGTGAACTGGAGCCCAAAGCGAAAGATTGGATGATTTTTGGTCATCAATCCGTTGAACCTGCTCAGAAGCTAGTGTTTGAACGTTTAGAGGTAAAGCCCTTATTGAATCTGTCTCTGCGTTTAGGTGAGGGCTCTGGCGCAGCTATGGCGATTCCTGTCATCAGAATGGCTTGCTTGTTGCATGAAAAAATGGCGACCTTTAATGAGGCGGGCGTTTCTGAGTCAGAGGTGAAGAGTGCGCATTGATTTTATTCGCCACGGACATTGTGTTGGCAATGTGTTTTTTAGAGGGCGTTCTCCTGCTGAATTAAGTGAGTTAGGTCAAAAGCAGATGCGAGTGGCTTTTGAATCGATTGATTTACCCGATCTTGTGGTTTCCTCTCCCGCGAAGCGATGTATTACACAGGCTGAAACCTATTATCTAGGGAAGAACGGTGTTGAAAAATTTAACGTGCCAGAAGTTCAACTTATAGATGATTTTCAAGAGCGTGATTTTGGGGTTTGGGACGGTTTGTCGTATGAGGCGATTCAATTATTAGACCCTAAAGGGTTTAAAGCGTATTTAGCGGAACCATTTGATTGTGTTATCGCGGAAGGTGAGTCTTTACAAGCATTTGAGGAGCGAGTCCAACAGGCGTTTGCAGCGTTATTAAAGCAAGCGACTAGCCAGCAAATGAACCATCTCTTGGTGGTAACACATGGTGGTGTGATGCGTGTCTTGCTGAAGCAGGTTTTAAGTTTACATAACGATAGCTTGTTTCAATTTGAGATAGGCTTTGGAGCGCGTATGGCTTTAGAGTGCGTTGAAATGATCCCTGAGGAGCGTGCTCAATATCAGAATGACTATTTCATTAAGTTGGTTGAGTTGGTTCAAAACCCATTATCAGTTTAGTGAGATTGATTATGGATAAGTACAGTTTTAACCGTGCTAGAAAATTAACTTAACTGATTTTAACAGATGAATTAATTCAAATTTAAAGCGTTACAATGTTTAAACCGATGTGGTTAGCTATTCAATTTTTAAGTCGATTCCCAAGCATACAATATGATGTAGTCACTGCTCAGGATATGGGTCGCGCTATTAATTGGTTTCCTATTGTAGGGGCCTTAATAGGCTTGTTATTAGTTTTAGTGGCACAGCTTTATCAGTGGCTGCCTGCTGAAGTTGTGGCAGGCCTCGTGTTAGCTTGCTGGATTTGGAGTACGGGCGGGTTACATTTAGATGGTTTAGCCGATACAGCGGATGGTTGGCTAAGTGCTGTGGGGGATCAAAAGAAAGCATTAGAGGTGATGCGAGACAGTCTTATTGGCACGGGCGGTGGCGTAGCCTTAGTTATGTTGTTAATTTTAAAATGGTCTGTATTGGTGGTGATTATAGAGCAGCAGGCTTGGTTGTGTTTATTGCTAGCGCCAATAGTAGCTCGTGTTGCCTCGATTAACTTAATGCCTGTGACAGAGTATGTCAGTTTAAATGGCATTGCTGAAGATATGTTTGACCACCTTAATCGTTACGTTGTTTGGTTTTGGGCGTTGCTATTAAGTGCGGCTGTTGTTTGGATAAATCCTGTTTTGTTGATTGGTTTGGTAATAGTCTGGTTTTGGATACGTTGGGTGATGATTCGCATTACAGGCGGTATGACTGGAGACACGGCTGGCGCGATGATAGAGGTGATGGAATTGGCTTGGTTAATGGGTGCGATTGTATTGTTGATAAATAAGATTAACTTTTACGCGTAGAAGGTAAATCTCTTTAAATACAATGTATTAATATTTTGGATTAAAGTGGTTTGTAACATCCTTGCAGGCCGCCCGTGTGTAATAAAACAACTTTGGAACCAGGTTTAATTTGGTCTTGATTGAGTTGATCATAAAATGCGTTCACCATTTTGACCGTGTAAATTGGGTCTAAATCGATACTAAATTCCTTCTTAAAATCCTGCATTATCAGTTGCAATTTTGGTGATGTTTTAGCGTAACCGCCCGCATGATATTCCGTTAATAATTGCCAGTGATTGACCGCAGCTGAATTAATCCACTTTTCTATTTCAGGGTATAAATAGTCACCTTGTTTTAACACGGGTACTCCTAAAATCGTTCGCTTATTTTGAAGTTTGGCGTATTTGACTAGACCTGTCAGAGTGCCTCCTGTACCAACGGCCGTGAATAGATGTGTCCAGCCAGGGCATTGAGTTTCAATTTGTACCATTAAAGATTTGAAGCCTTGAACAGCCAATTCATTTGAGCCGCCTTCAGGAAGAATGTAGGCTTCTGGATAGGTTTTTTGTAGTGAGATGAGCGTTTCTGGATTTGCTTTATCTCGATAGTCGATTCGGCTGACAAATTGAAAATGCATGCCATTTTTAGCGGCGTTATGCAGTGTGTGACTCCACTTATCGGGACGATCGTATAGTTCTTGCCCTCTGATGATGCCAATGCTGTTAAGGCCGGCTTGTTTGGCGGCTATCGCTGTTGCAGCGATGTGATTTGAATAGGCGCCACCAAAAGTTAATAAGGTGGTTTTATGCTGTTTTAAAGCGGCCTCTATATTAAATCGTAATTTATGCCATTTATTGCCTTGAATAAGCGGGTGATTCAATTCTTCTCGTTTCATCCAGACGGAAACGCCTTTCTGTTCAAACAGAGGGGAGTTTAGTTTAGTGAGTGGCGTGGTTTTTTCAGAAAACATTAATGTCCAATCTGGTACAATTTCGCAAATTAATTTGATACTCAACGGGGAGCGCAATGGAGCAGCTAACAACAAGCTTAGATGTCTTATTTATCTTACTCGGGGCTATTTTAGTCCTCTTTATGCATGCAGGTTTTGCTTTTTTAGAAGTGGGAACGGTGCAACATAAAAACCAAGTCAATGCTTTGGTTAAAATCATGACGGATTTAGGTGTTTCTACGGTCGCTTATTTCTTCATCGGCTACGGTGTGGCTTACGGCGTTTTTCTCGGGTTTAATATTGATGGGCAGTTAACGCAGGCCATGACCGAAAAGTCAGGTTATGAGTTGGTCAAATTCTTTTTCCTTATGACGTTTGCAGCGGCGATTCCGGCGATTGTTTCAGGTGGTATTGCGGAAAGAGCCCGTTTTTATCCGGTTCTGTTTTCAACATTTTTGATTGTGGCTTTTATTTACCCTCTATTTGAAGGTATTTCATGGAACGGTAACTTTGGTGTTCAAGCTTGGTTAGAGGCCGAGTTTGGTGCTGGATTCCATGATTTTGCGGGTTCGATTGTGGTTCATGCCGTAGGTGGTTGGATCGCTTTAGCCGCTATTATTGTATTAGGGGCTCGTCATAATCGTTATGACAAAGATGGTCGTATTAAACATGTTTATCCGACCATCTTTG
>Ga0316204_10004207_pt1 | contig 26482 bp, 20 predicted proteins | sample 6monrhotite_MG_2_FD_205661 | JGI IMG/M metagenome (GOLD analysis project Ga0316204, IMG submission 205661) | Microbial mat bacterial communities from mineral coupon in-situ incubated in ocean water Damariscotta River, Maine, United States -... | ecosystem: Environmental > Aquatic > Marine >...
GCGCAAGTCTCCTCGTTCCTCGTCGTCGCGCTTCCCTCCCCTGTGCAGTGACTCTCGGGTCGTCTGGCATGCCCACCTGGGCTTGCATCCATTGCGAAACCTGACCGGTTTTACGCGATCAGTCTGAAAAACAACAGCTTGTCTCCGTCGAAAACCGTCCACGTGTTCGCAAGGTCTTGCCTCCTGATGTCGCCTTGCGGCGAGGCATCTGACGTCGCAACACCCTCTAGTGTGAGCCGCTGGGACGTCGCGTTCCTCAAAGGTACGTATTCGCAGTTGGCGCGCGCCATGCGGCACGTTCTGACTGAAGATGAGGAGGTGAGGGCGCTGTGGATTTCGGGGGCGGGTCTTGCCTCCTGATGTCGCCTTGCGGCGAGGCATCTGACGTCGCAACACCCTCTAGTGTGCGGCGCTGGGACGTCACGTTCCTCAAAGGGGCCCCTTCGCAGTTGGCGCGCGCCGTGCGGCGCGTGCTGATGGAAGATGAGGACTCAGCGAGGGGGACGACAGGAGCCGCAACGGTACGTATTTGCAGTTGGCGCGCCGTGTGGTGCGTTCAAGCTGCTCTGAAGCCGCTCAGAGCCGATCTGGAGGAGGATGCGGGCTCAGGAGTCTCCGACTCAGACCGCCAGTGGCGGGGCCCTCAAGCAGCCCTGTTCCACGAACTCAAACGTGGTTGTTCATCCCGAACCGGTGCTCAACGCTCAGCGGTCTTTCGTGGACCGTCGGCGCATTCCAGGAGCCTTGGGGGCGGGGATGTTCCAGGACTCAGCGTCGTCAGTATCGTACCAGCTCCACCAGTCCTTGCTCTCCGGCTCCTTTGAAGCCGGCGTCGACGACGCCGGCGCCTCACCGATGAGGTTTCGCCAGGCCATTCTACGAGCCAGTCGGGGAGGCTGCTCATGACCAAGCGGGTACACCAAGGGTGTCTCGTCTTCAAACTCCGTCATGGCTTCCATCCTCATCGACAGCTTCAAGCACTCTACGGCAGGCCAGACTGACGCTACAACCGAATTTTTGTAATTCTTAAAGCGGTGACCCCCAAACCACCCGCTTCGTCACGATCCCCCCTGGTTTGATAGAGTCCCGCCTATGAACAGATCAGGCGCGCTCACAGAGCTTCGGGTCGTAGAGGTCAGCCGCCGCATCGCCGGCGGGCTGGTCGGTGTGCTGCTGGCGGATCAGGGCGCTGACGTCCTGGCGCTGGACATCTCAGGGCTCACCGACCCCGACACGAGCTGGCGCGCGCGCGGAAAGCGCCGCGCCGCGCTGGATCCGGGCAGCGCCGATGACCGGGCCGCGGTGGCCGCGCTCCTGGCCGGCGCGGACGTCGTGATCGATGACCTGCTGCCCGGTGAGCTGGCCGCGGCCGGCCTCGACCTGGCCGCCGCGCGCGGCGGAAACCCCGGCCTCATCGGGTGCCGCCTGCCGGGGTTCCCCGACGGCGACCCGCGGGCGGATGAGCTGGATCCGGAGGGCGTGGTCTGCGCCGCGTCCGGCATCTACGAGGTGCCCTTCAGCCGGCAGCCGGCCTACACCTCCATCCCCATCGGCAGCATCATCGCGGCGCTCTACGGCGCCTGCGGAGTGCTCGGGGCGCTGCTCGCCCGCGACAGAGACGGCGCGGGACAGGACGTGGTCGTGCCCCGCTCGGACGCCGCGGTGGCCGCCCAGGAGCTGCTCGCCCTGTTCCTGGTGGACCCGCCCAAGGTGTGGGACACCCTGCGCTGGGCCGCGAGCCCCTTCATCACCAACTGGCGCTGCAAGGACGGGCAGTGGATCTACGCGCACCTCGGCCTCGCCGCGCACCTGACGCGGGCGATGGCGGCGCTTGAGGCGCTGGGAGAGGGCGACGCCGCCGAGGCGCTGCGGGCCGCCGCCAGCGTGAGCACCCGCCGGGATCCATCCGCGCTGGGGTCGGTCTGGGAGGCCCGCCGCATCCGGGCGGTCCTGACGGAGACCTTCGCGCGTCGGGACGCCGCCGACTGGGAGCGCGTGCTCAGCGAGGCGGGCCTCTGTGTGGCGGTCTGCCGGGACAATGAGGGCTGGCGCACCAACGAGCACGCGCTCGGGGCCGAGCAGATCATCGACCTGGACGGTCGGCTGCAGCCCGGCATCCAGGCGCGCCTGCGCGGCGCGGCGGGGGCCGCGCGCGCTGGTGAAGGCTCGACGCTGGGGGCCGGCTGGGAGCCCCGCGAGGTGCCGGCAGCGAGCGCTGACCCGGCGCCTGACCCGGCACCTGACGCATCCGCTGAGAGCGCGCCGCTGAGCGGGGTTCGGGTCATGGACCTCACCCAGGTCATCGCCGGGCCGGTGGCCGCGCGCACGCTGGCCGAGCTGGGCGCGGAGGTGCTGCGGATCGAGAACCCCCGCATGGCCGCCGGCTGGGTGGAGCCCTTCCATGTGGCCTTCAACCGGGGCAAGCGCTCGGTGTCGGTCGATCTCACCAGCGAGGCCGGGCGGGCCCGGCTGTGGGCGCTCGCCGAGGACTTCAAGCCCGACGTGGTGCTCCACAACCTCCGGCCTGGCGCCGCGGAGCGTCTGGGGCTCGGTGAGGCGGCGTGGCGGGAGCGCTTCCCCGCGGTGGTCTTCACCCACATGACCGCCTACGGCACCGCCGGTCCCTGGGGGGATCGGCCGGGCTGGGAGCAGACCGCCCAGGCCGCCGCCGGGCTCCAGGTCGCCTACGGCGGGGCGGCGTCGCCCGATCTGTACCCGCTGCCGCTGAATGACCTGGGCACGGGGCTGGCCGGGGCCTTCGCCATCCTGCTCGGGCTGCGCCACCGCGGGCGGACGGGGGAGGGGCAGCGCGCTGAGACCTGCCTCACCGCGACCGCGACCCTGCTGATGTCCGAGTCCCTGTTCCCGACGTCCTCCGACCTGGCGGCGCCCTCGAGCCTCGGCGCCGGGCCGCTGCGGCGCTTCTACAAGGCGAAGGACGGCTGGTTCTTCCTGGACCTGGACGCGGCGGACTTCCCCAGGCTGGTCGGCGTGCAGGGGCTGCGGGCGCTCGCCGGGCGGAGCCCCCGGACCTCCGGTGATCTGATGGCGTCGCTGTTCTCGGACGCGGAGATCGGCGTCTGGCGGGCTCGAATCAAGCACGCTGGACTGCAGGACGTGGTGGCCATGCAGCGGTGGGAGCGCCGCTCGGCGGTGTTCCGGGATGCGACGCTGCGCGCCAGGGGGATGGTGGTGAGCCGCGCCCAGCCACGGCTGGGGGAGGTGACCGAGATCATGAGCCCGCTGACCCTCTCCCGCACGCCCACCGTGGAGCTGCCCCCCGCGAGGCAGCGCGGCGGCGACGGCGACGGGGCCCCCGCGCTGCCTGTGCCGGCGGGCGGGTGGGCGCGGCGGCGATCGGAGCTGGCCTGGCTGGGGCGTCAGATCACCTGGGCCCTCTACCTCCTCTCGACCCGCTTGTAGCCTCCGCTGGCCCCGCTGGGGCCCGGGGCTGCTGCGGCCAGGACTCCGCACCTTGGGGCCTGTGTGCCGGGGTACGCCGGGGACAGGCTGGAGGGCGCACCCTCGACGAGCCGCATGAGCAGATGATCGCTGGAGCTGGCACGGCCGTTGCCCCGCTGGTGGGCGGAGGTCTCCTATGTGGCTCATGCTCCTGTCCATCACCGCGCTCGCTGCCGACGAGTGCGATCCCTCCTCGCCCGCTGGCGACGACCTGCACAGCGTCCTGGTGAACCTCGCGGACTCCCTCCCGCTCACGCCGGTCCCCGACCCGATGTTCACGGCGCTTCAGGGGGACACGGATCCCGACTGTCCGCCCCCCATCGACGTCGGCGACGGCCCCATCGAGCCGATCCCCGATCCCTCCACCTGGGGCGATGACTGGCCCGGCGCGACCGCCGACGCGGAGCTGGACGGCGGTCCCGTGCCCACCCTCGCCGATCCGCAGGAGCGCAGCGTGCTGGTGGCGCCGACCCCGGCTGAGCGCAGCGTGCTCATCATTCATCACGATCCGGTGCCCGACAGCGAGACGGAGCACTTCAAGTCACCGCTGGAGGAGCTGGAGTCCGCGCGCGATGACGAGGCGCCCTGGACCGGCCTGCCCGAGGGCGCGATCAGCGCCGACGATCTCAGGTCCGCTCTGGCGCATCTGCAGGCCCAGGACGCCAACCTGGCCGCCTTCCTGGCGCTGATGGCTGATGGAAAGGGCCGCAGCATCTCCGGCGAGGTCATCCGGTCGATGGTGGTGGAGGGGGATGAGCTGGCCGCCATCCTCCCGCTGGACAAGCTGGACGAGGTCGTCAGCGACGGGCGGAGCCTCCAGGTGCGCTTCAACACCCGAGGCGCCATCACCGTCGAGCCCCCCGCCCAGCAGGTGTGGGTCTACAAGCGCGGACAGGCGACCCGGATAACGCCCAAGACGACCCCGATAAGGCTGGCCAGCACGCTGAACTTCACCCTCGGCCCCGAGGGCATCTCCGGGCTTCGGAAGGGGGACATCCAGGCCAAGGCCGGCATCTTCGGCTACGTCAGCGTCGGCCTGACCATGGAGGCGAAGCCGGGTCAGATCGCCGAGGTGGACGGCTACCCCCTCCTTGAGCTGGGGGACGACGGCCAGCCGCTGCGGGTCGACGGCCAGCTCCGCTACCAGCGCTACGATCACTGGGCGGTCATCACCGCGCCGTTTACCCGCGTCGAGGTCGGGCTGCCGGACTTCTCGGCGCTGCCGGATCTCTCGGTGGCCCAGAAGTAGCGGCCCGCTCAGCCGCCCAGGTCGGCGGCCAGCAGGCAGTGGAAGTGGTGCACGGCGATCTCGATCTCCGCGTAGCGCCCCCGGTCGTAGCTGGCCGCGTTCAGGCCGATCTGGACGGACTCGCTGACCTCCACGTCCTCCTCCTGGGTCAGATCCGACTGGGCCATGGACGTCTCGATGAAGTCCTCGTCAGTCCCGTCCTCGAAGAAGAAGTCGAAGAAGACGCGACAGCGGTCGGGCCCCAGGGGGATCACGAAGTTGGTGTCGAGGACGGGGCCGTAGCGGTTGAGCATCAGGTTGGGGTAGACGAAGGCGTAGAGGGCGCCGCCCGCGATGCGCTCGCCCGGATCGAAGTCGACCCGCGCGTCCTGTCCGCCCGGCTCGGAGGACTGGAGCGAGAAGCGATCAAAGACCCGGGTGCGGTAGCTGGAGAGATCCAACTGGGCGTCCAGCGTGGGGTGCCGGTGGGCGATGTGGTAGCCGCCGTCGAGGTAGTTGTCGCAGAACACCTTCCAGTTGCAGGCGATGTCCCAGGTGCGGGTGGTCCGGTAGCGCAGGTCCGCCCAGCCGGTGTCGGACAGCGCCCGGTCCAGCGGCGCGAGCTGCGCCGCGAGGCTCGGGGCCTGGGGATCGGCGCTGACGAAGACGTAGGGGCCCCAGCGCTCGGCGCGCAGCTCGGGCAGCCCGGCCCGCTCGAAGTCCCGGACCCGGCCCAGCTGGGGGGCGCGCTTCAGGCGCCCGTCCAGCCCGTAGGCCCAGCCGTGGTAGGTGCAGACGAGCTCTCCGGCGGCGCCGAGGTTTCCGGCGCCCCGGGCGACCACCGTGGCCTTGTGACGGCAGGTGTTGGCGAAGGCCCGCAGCGCGCCATCTTCGCCGCGGACGACGACCCAGGGCTCACCGGCGATGCAGGTGGTGACGTAGTCGCCGGGGGACTCGACCTGCGCGGCCCGGGCGGCGAGCTGCCAGGTCCGCCCGAACACCGCGCCGCGCTCCCGCTGGTAGAAGGCGGGATCGGTGTACCAGCGGGACGGCGGGGTCCACGCCCGGTCAAAGGGGATCGCGGGATCGAAGGCGGCCACGGCCTCGCCGATGCTGTCGCTCATGGATCACTCTCCTCTCAGCGCTCGGTCATCGCCTCGCACTCGACCGTGAGGCTGAAGGGCGCGGCCTCACCCCGCTTGCCCTCGACGGCCACCAGGTAGCTGTAGCTGTTCTTGATGTTCTGGGTGAGCACCTTGCCGCCGCCGCTGCTGGTGTCGGCCTCGCAGCTGCTGATCGCGTGGCCCATGCCCGGGCAGGTGTCCGCGCTGGACCAGGTGACCATGAAGAGGTCCAGATCCCGGCAGGGGCTGTCGAGGGTCACCCGGACCTCGTGCTCGGCGGGGGTGGGGAGGAAGTAGATCCGCTCGTAGCCCTCGTAGGTGCCGGAGTCGGTGGGAGAGCAGAACTTGGAGCGGTAGAAGTCACCGTTCCAGACCTTGGCCCCGCCGCCGGTGTGGCCCTCGATGGTCTGTCCGCAGGCGATGGTCTCGGTGATGCAGGCCCGATCCAGCGGCACCTCGGCGAGGCTCTCGTCGTCGCACTCATCGTCGCCGAGCAGGCTGCTCAAGCCGCCGCTGGACTTCTTCTCGCCGCTGGACTTCTTCTCGCTGGCGGCGGGGGCGCCGCCGTCCCCCTCACCGACGGAGCCCGCGGGGGCGTCCTTCCAGCCGGTGGAGGGGCCGTAGGAGCCCTTGGTCGAGTCCTCTCCACCGCCACAGGCGATGAGCGCTCCGAGTAGTGCGATGCTGATCATGGGCTCATGTGCTCTGGAGCTGATTGCCGATGGGGAGCTTGCGGATGCGCTGGCCGGTGGCGTTGAAGATGGCGTTGCAGACCGCCGCCCCCACGGGGCCCAGGCCGGGCTCGCCCACGCCGCCCGGATCCTCGGTGGAGGGGATGATGTGCACGTCGACCTTGGGGGCCTGCTTCATGCCGGCGAGCGGGTATTGGTGGAAGTTGCCCTGCACCACCGCCGCCTCCTTGAACTCCAGCCCCTCGCCGATCACCGACGAGATGCCCATGGTGACGCCGCCGAGCACCTGCGCCCGGATGGTGTCCGGGTGGATGTGCTGCCCGCAGTCAATGGCCGCGGTCACCTTGTGGATGGTGAGCTCGCCGTCAGCGACGGAGACGTCCGCCACCTGCGCGCAGTAGGAGCCGTAGGACTCGAACACCGCCACGCCCCGGGACTGGCCCGAGGGCAGCTCGCCGGCCTCGGCCACCGCCTTCTCAAGCACCGCCAGATCCCTGGGGCTGTCGGTCATGAGCGACCGCCGCAGCGCCACTGGATCCTGCTTCAGCTCGTGGGCCACCTCGTCCACGAAGCTCTCGCGGAAGAAGGCGTTGGGGCCGGCGTGCACGGCTCGCCACCACCCCACGGGGATGGGCAGCTCGACCTCGCTCACCGACACGTCCATGGCGTCGAGGGTGTAGGGCGTGTGGCTGACGCCTTCGTGCATCACGATGGTGGCCGCCTTGAGGCCGGCCAGCGGGCCCGGCAGGAAGCGCCGCAGGATGTTCTGGGTCGCGATCTGCGCCTCCAGCCCCCGCCAGGCGCCGCCGCTCAGATCGGCGCGCATGCGGGCGTGGGCGGCGGGGCGGTAGAAGCCCCGGGCGAAGGTCTCCTCGCGGGTCCAGATGGTCTTCACCGGCACGTCGAAGCGCTGGGCGATCTTGACGGCGAGGTTGGTGAAGTCCATCTCCGAGCGGCGCCCGAAGCCGCCGCCGAGGAAGGTGGTGTGGATGAACACCTGCTCCTCGGAGAGCCCGGTGATCTTCGCGGTCGCCCGCCGGGTGCCCTGCTGGTTCTGGGTGCCGACCCACACGTCCACCCGATCGGCCTGGACGTGCGCCGTGGCGTTCATGGGCTCCATGGTGGCGTGCTCGAGGTACATGGTCTCGTAGACCGCCTCCAGCGAGGTCTGCTCCAGCTTGCCGTGCTTCGTGATGGAGCGGGGCTTGGCGTCGAGGGCGTCGGTGTGGATCCGCCGCAGCTCGTCGGTGTCCAGGTCGATGTGGGGGCCCTTGTCCCAGGTGATGCTCACCTGCTGCAGGGCCTGCCTGGCCCGCCAGAAGGTGTCGGCGACCACCACCACCGCGTCGTCCACGCCGAAGACGTCCACCACCCCGGGCATGCCGAGGGCCTTGGCGTTGTCGAAGCTGTCGAGCCCGCCGCCGTAGTGCGGGCACTGCTTCGCGGTCGCCAGCAGGGTGTCGGGGCTGTCGACGTCGATGCCGAAGGTGGCGGAGCCGTCGACCTTGGGGGGCAGGTCCAGCCGGGGGGGGCTGGTGCCGAGCAGCGTGAACTCGGAGGGATCCTTGACGGTCACCTTGCCCGGCGGCTTCTGCTCGGCGGCGGCGGCGGCGAGCTCACCGTAGCTGAGCTTCTTGTCGCCGTGGAGGACGACGCCGCTTGAGGTGACGCACTCCTCGGGCTTCACGCCCCACTGCGCGGCGGCGGCGGCGACCAGCATGGCCTTGGCGGAGGCGCCGGCCTCGCGCAGGATCATCCAGTAGCCGCGCACGGACTCGCTGCCGCCGGTGAGCTGGGTCTGACCCGGCAGGGCCACGTTCTCGCGGCGGTAGTCCGCGTGGGCCGGCGCGGACTCGGCGCGGACCATGGACCAGTCCGCGTCCATCTCCTCGGCGAGCAGCATGGGCAGGGAGGTGTAGACGCCCTGGCCCATCTCGGCCGCGCCCATCCGCAGGGTCACCACGCCGTTGGGGGCCACCCGGATCCAGGCGTTGATGTCTGCGACCGCGCCCTCGGCGATGGCGTCGCCGAGATCGAGGGTGACGTCCGCGGGCTGGATGATGGTGGCGCAGCCGGGCATGGTGAAGCCCACCACGAGCCCGCCGCCCAGCGCCTTCAGGATGCCGCGTCGGCTCAGGTTGATCACGCTCATCGCGCACCCCCCGTCGCCGCATCGACGGGCCCGTCGCCGCCCACCTCGTCCTCGGGGGCCTCGCCGTCCTCCGGTTCATCGGGCGGGGGCTCTGGCAGCGCCGGCATCATCTCCGCGGCGCGGTGGATGCCCTGGCGGATGCGCTCGTAGGTGCCGCAGCGGCAGAGGTTGGTCATCTGCTGCTCGATCTCTTTGTCCGTGGGGGCGCGGTTCTTCTCCAACAGCGCCGCCGCGGCCATGATCTGGCCGGACTGACAGTAGCCACACTGAGGCACCTGCTCGGCGAGCCACGCGGCCTGGACCGGGTGGGCGCCGCCCTCGAACTCCAGGCCCTCGATGGTTCGGACTGCCTGATCCGCGACCGCGACGACCGGCAGGATGCAGGTCCGCACCGCGTTGCCGTTCAGGTGCATGGTGCAGGCCCCGCACATGCCCACGCCGCAGCCGAACTTGGTGCCGGTGAGCTTCAGGTGTTCCCGAACCGCCCAGAGCAGCGGGGTGTCGGGCTCGATATCGAGCTCGTGCCGCTCGCCGTTGACGTTGATCTCGATCACGGGTGACCTCCGGGCGCGCCCGGAGAAGGGGCGCGGTCTCAGAGGTCTTAGTGTGTTCCCTCGCGATCCGCGATGGAATCCGTGCTCGCATTCAGATCGTAGCTTCAGGGGCTACTTTCCGGAGCGAGCGCGGTCTCGGATCCGGCGGCGTAGTCCGGCTCCAGCAGCAGCTCGTGGCTCGGCGGGAAGTCGTCCGGGCGCAGCCGGGTCAGCCGCGCGCTGGCCGCCGCCGTCGCGCTGTTGAACAGGTCCAGCGCGTAGGCCCGCTCCAGCGCGGCGGCGTAGGCGTCGGCGGCCTTCTGCTCCTGCTGCCAGGCCTCGTCCTCCAGGCGCATCTGGAAGTAGGTCGCCTGCTGCTCGGTCAGGTACTCGGGCACGTAGGCGCCGCGGAGGGACGCGGCCATCTCCTCGTAGGCGCCGCCCATCCGCACCAGGGCGGCGAGCCCCCAGCGCCCGGAGCCGGTCTCGATCACCGCCAGCGCGTCGGCCTCGATGGCCTTGAGCGCGCGCCCCCGGGCCAGCATCTGCTGGGCGGAGATGCGATCCTGATCGGCGGGCGGGACCGGACCCGCGCCGCCGGTCGGGCCATCGAGGGAGGCCGCCCGGTAGACCGCGAGGGTCGCCTCACCGACGGCGAAGCGCATCTCGGCGACCGCCTCCGTCGCCGTCACGCCGGCGTCGGCGGCCCAGGCGAGGCTGCGCGCGTAGTGTCGTTGGGCGTCGTCGCCGCGTCCGTCGGCTTCCAGGGCCCGCCCGTAGCGCAGCCGGGCAGCGGCGCGCTGGGCGTCGGTCGCGGCGCCTGTGTCGCCTGTGTCGTTCGCTGTAAAGATCTCCCGGTAGACCCGCGCGGCCCGCTCCAGCCGGCCGGCCTCCTCGTGCAGCCTGCCGACGGACAGCGTGAGCTCCACGGAGCGCGGATCGTCAGGCCACGCGGTGAGGTGCCGCTGGAGATCCCGTATCGCGGCCTCGCCGTCTCCCAGCGCCTCCCGGAGCACCGCCGCGGAGTAGAGGGCGTCCGGGGCGTCGGCGTGGTCGGGGTAGGCCTCGAACAGGCGCTCATACAGCGCCGCCGCGCCGGCGAAGTCCGCCACCGTCTCCCGCTCGTAGCCCAGCGTCGCCATGGCGTCGGCCCGGTAGGTCGAGCGCGGGTAGCCGTCCACCAGCGCCGCTCGGGCCGCCATCGCCTCGGCGAGGAGCCCCGCCGAGGCGTAGTGCGCGGCGGCGTTGTTGAGCGCCAGCGCCGCCAGCTCCGCCCGGGGCCAGTCCGCCGCGAACGCCGCGCAGCGGGCCGCCGCCAGCTCCAGCTCGCCCGCCGCCGCCTCGGCCTCGGCGAGCTTCAGGTGGGCGCTCTGGTAGACCGCGAGCGTCTCCTCCTTGAAGCGCTGGCCCCGACCCAGCCCGTCCTGCTGGTAGAAGGCCCAGGCGACCCCCTCCAGCTTCTCCCAGGCCTCCACCAGCGCGAGGGAGTCCAGGATCAGCTCCGCCGCCAGCTCGGCCTCGGGGGTCGCCGGGGCGCGGGCGATGACCGCCTGGAAGCGGTCGGCGGCGTCGCCGAAGTGGCTGCGGTGGTAGAGCAGGTAGCCGGACTCGTAGAGCATGTTGAGCGCGCCGTCGCCGTCGGGCCAGCGCGCCACGTAGCGGTCGATGGCCGCCACCTTCGCGGCCTCCCACTCCGTGAGCGGGGCGGCGTCGACGCCGCCAGGAGCGCGCTCGGTCACCAGCGCGTCCGCGGCGTGGATGCTCGCCCGGGCGCAGAACTCGGCGTGGGCGCCGTCCGGGGCCATCGCCAGGACCGCCTCATAGGCCGCGTGAGCCTCCGGGTAGCGGCCCACCTCATAGAGCAGCTCGGCCTGGCCGAAGCGCACGTCGTAGGCGCGCTCGGAGCCGGGGAAGAGCGAGGCGTGGGCTCGGTAGAGCCGCTCGGCGAAGCGGTAGCTGGCGTCTCCCTGTGGACCCTGCTTGCGGGCCTCGTCGTGGACCCGGGACGCGAGCGCGCGCACCACCGGCTCCACGGCCGCCAGCGCCGCCCCGCGATCCGACTCGCGCTGTCGCCGGGACCACGCGGAGTCGGGGCCGTAGGTCCGCTGGAAGCGGCTCAGCTCGATCGCCAGCGCCTCTCGCCGATCGGCGGCGGCCAGCATGGCGATGATCTCCGCCTGATCGAGCGCGGCCCCGGGGGCGTCGGGCGCGCCGGCGATGAGCTGCTGGAGCAGGCGGACCGCGGACTCGACCTCTCCCTGCTCGTTCAGCGCGCGGGCCAGCCGGGCGGTCATGCTCCGGGCGAGATCCTCGCGCCCGAGGCTGTTGAAGAAGACCACCCCCTCCCTGATCTCGCCGCTGTCGGCGTAGAAGCGCACCAGATCCTTGAGCGCTTCGTCCTCCAGCGGGAAGCCGCCGGCCTCGCCGGAGACCGAGCGCTGCACGACCTGCCGCAGGGCCAGAGTCGCCTGCGCGTACTCGCCGACGTTGTAGTAGCACCAGCCGAGCTTGTAGAGCGCGAGATCGAGGATCTCCGGATCGGCCGCCGCGCTGGCCCTCTTGTAGGCGACGAGGGCTTTGTAGACGTCTTCGTTGTCGAAGTAGTGCTCGCCGATCATCAGGTAGGCCTTCGCCGCCCACGCGGAGTCCGGGTAGCCTCGGGCGAGCCCGGTGAAGGCCTCGATGGCCTCGCCGCGTTCGTCGAGCGCCCAGAGCGCCTGGCCGAGGTAGTAGGCCCCCTCGTCGGCCCGGGGGAAGGCGGGGTAGCCCGCGAGCAGTCCCCGGTAGACCCGGACGGACTCCGCGTGGCGCTGGCTTGAGCCGCTGTAGTCCGCGGTGACGGCGTCGGGCTCACAGCCCCCGCTGTCCAGGCAGCGGTCGATCTCGGCGATGTAGCTGGCGTCCTCCTTGCGCCGCAGGTGCCGGCCCTCGGCGAAGAGCAGATCCCCGAGCCGGAGCATGACCAGCGCCCGGTCCTCGCCCTTCAGCCGCTCTCCCCGAAGCAGCTCCCTGGCGAAGCTGATCTCCTCCAGCCGCTTTCGCCGCGCCATCTCGTCGAGCGCGGCGGAACGATCGGAGGCGGTGTACTCCTCCAGGGTGACGGGGCGGCGGCTCTCCCGCTCGGCGGCGCTGGCGGGCAGCACAGTCAGCGCGGGCAATACAGTCAGAGCGAGCAGGCAGACGGGTGCCAGCCGGAGCAGGGTCATTGGACCTCCCGGGGGTGCGTGTGGGCGTCTGCCTTGAACGTCACACGGACTCGGAGGGGCCTTGTCGGGGGAATGCTGGGAGAACGTCAAGACCGGGTTGACAATCCTTGTCTGTCTTGTCTGTCTTGCCTGTCTTGATCTGCCCCGGCAGTCATCACGGGTGGAAGTGGCGCTCGTAGTACACCTGACTGTCGCAGCGCTCGGGCGGGGTCTCCACCACGGGGGACTCGTGAAGCGGAGGCGGGCTCCGGGTCACCTCGACCCGCCGGGTGACGACGCTGTCCTCCTCCACCACAAAGAGCGCGGGGGCGGAGGGCTCGTGGGGGCTCCAGCCCTGCCGCCGCCAGACGCTGGGCCGCTCGCTCACCATCGCCGGCTGGTGGCGCTCCAGGATGGCGCGGATCTCGGAGGCCCGATCGGGGGTGGTGTTCAGGGTGACCAGCGCGCCGCTGTGCTGATCCTTGTCGGGGAAGGCGGCCACGGTGGCGCGGAAGCCGAAGGCCACGAAGCCGCCGGCGATCCCTCCGGTGATGAGCCCGATGCCCGCCGCGGCCAGGACGGGGCCGGCGACGATGAGCGAGAGCAGGCCGGCCATCAGGCCGCCGGTCAGCGCGCCCGTCGCGATCAGCTCCCCTCTGCTGTGTCGATCGTCCGCCTCCCGGGAGACGATGGTGAAGCTCGGCGCCGGGTTGGGCGTGATGAAGCTGGCCTGATCATCTGAGAAGCCGGACGAGCGCAGGGCCTGGACGGCGCTCGCGGCTTGCGCGACGTTGTTGAACAAGGCGGTGATGGTTCTCGGCATGGGCTGGTCCTCGAGCGCGGTTTAAGAGAAGACTCCCTGACTGGAAGAGTGTGGCTCGGGGCTTTAAGAATCCACGTTTAAATAGGGTTTTCGTAAATGATCAGACTATCCAGGCGGACTCGGGGCAAGTCGCGACCGGGACGGCTGCGCCTGCTGGACGCCTGGCTCGTCGCGACACAGCGCCCGCTGATCGCCCGCCGCGAGGCTGCCTTCGAGCGGGCGGTCAGCGTCGATCTGGGCTTCGGCGCGGTGCCCTGGACCACCCTGGAGCTCGTCGCCGCGCTGCGCCAGATCGACCCCGAGGCCGAGGTCGTCGGCGTGGACATCGATCCGGCGCGGGTCGAGAGCGCCCGCCCGCTCCAGGTTCCGGGCCTCCGCTTTGAGGTGGGCGGCTTCGAGCTGCCCCCGGCGCCGCCGGTGCGGTTGATCCGCGCGATGAACGTGCTGCGTCAGTACGATCCGGCCGCGGTAGCCGGGGCCCACGCCGCGATGCGACGGGCCGTTCTCCCCGGCGGGCTGGTCATCGAGGGCACGACCTCCAAGGGCGGCGACACCCTGGCGGCGCACCTGCTGCGCCGCCACGGCGGGGTCGGAGAGCCCGCGCAGCCGCGGGCCCTGCTCTTCGCGACCGACTTCTCCGCTGGCTTCGCGCCGCGGATGTTCGCCCGCTGCCTCCCCAGAGATCTGCGCCCTGACGGCAGGCCGAGCCCCGCTGTCGCCGCCTTCCTCGACGCCTGGACCGCGGCGCTGAGCGGCATGGATCGCGCCGACCCGGCCCGGGCCTTCGCCGCCTCGGCCGCCGACCTCCCCGGCGTCGAGGTCGGCCCCGGCTGGATCATCTGGACGCCGGGCGCCGATGCGGCGGGCCCGATGCTGTAGAGTCCGGGGATAGCCGACGTTGAAGTCGTAGAAACCGGGGTCTGAGCATGAGCGTGATGGATCGGAGGGAGCTGCTGCGGATCGCGGCCTTGGTGATGGCGGCCGCGGCGACCGGCTGCGGCGGTGAGGCGCCGGCCCCTGGCGGCGAGCAGCCCGCGGCGGACGGCGGCGACGCGCCGGGGGCGAGCAACGCGGTGAAGATCGGCGCCGTGCTGCCGCTCTCGGGGCAGACGGCCACCTACGGCGAGGAGACCCTGAACGGCCTGAAGATGTCCCTTGAGAAGCTCAACGAGGGCGGCGCCTTCGCCGTCGAGCTGGTCTTCAAGGACAACAAGGGCGACAGCACCGAGACCGCCAAGCTGGTCAGCCAGCTCATCAAGATCGACCAGGTCGCCATGATCGTGGGCGCGGTCGCGAGCACCAACAGCCTGAAGGGGGCCAAGGTCGCTCAGGAGAACGGGATCCCCATGATGACCCCCGCCTCCACCAACGTCGCCATCACCGAGCGCGGCGAGTACATCAGCCGCATCTGCTTCATCGACCCGGTCCAGGGCGACGCGCTGGCCAAGCTGTCGCTGAACGACCTCGGCAAGAAGAAGGCCGTGATGATCGTGGACAAGGCCAGCGACTACTCCGTGGGCCTCGCGGACGCCTTCCGCGCCACCTTCGAGGCCGGCGGCGGGACCATCGTGGGCGAGGAGAGCTTCACCGCCGGCGAGGTGGACTTCAGCTCCATCATCACCAAGGTCGCCCGGTCGGGCGCCGACGTCATCTACGCCCCGGCGTACTACGGCGACGTGGGCCCCATGCTCAAGCAGGCCGGCGACAAGTGGAAGGATCTGCCGGTGGTCGCCGGAGACGGCATCGACTCGCCGGATCTCTACGATCTGATGGGCGACTACCAGGGCGAGATCTACATGAGCTCCCACTTCGCCCCGGACGACACGGACCCCATGGTCTCGGAGTTCGTGAGCGCCTACAAGGCCCGCTTCGGCAAGGTCCCCGGCGCAATGGCGGCGCTGGGCCACGACGCGGGGCTGGCCATCTTCGACGCGCTGGGGCGCGCGGGCGGCGGCGGCGATCCGGTGAAGCTCAAGGACGCCCTGAACTCCATCAAGGCGCTCAAGGGCATCACCGGCAGCATCACCATCAACGCCGAGCGCAACGCGGACAAGGACGTCGTCATCCTGAGCGTCAAGCCCTCCGGCGCGAGCTTCTACAAGCGCATGCCCTACGGCGGGTAGGGCGGAGACCGGTTGGACTACTTCCTCGAGCAGCTGCTGAACGGCCTGAGCCTGGGGTGCATCTACGCCTTCATCGCGCTCGGCTACACGATGGTCTACGGGATCATCAAGCTCATCAACTTCGCCCACGGCGAGTTCTTCATGGTGGGCGCCTTCGCCGGGTACTTCGTGCTCATCGGGGCCGGCGTGGAGCGGCTGGGGCTGCCGCACCCGCTCGGCGTCATCGCCGCGGCCGGGGTCGCCATCCTCATCGCGGCGCTGGTGTCCGGCGTGCTGGCCGTGGTCACCGAGCGGCTGGCCTACCGGCCGCTGATGGGCTCCAGCCGCATCGCCGCGCTGCTCACGGCCCTCGGCGTGAGCCTGCTGCTACAGAACCTCGGCATCCAGGCGTTCACCGCTGAGCAGAAGGGCTTCCCCGAGCTGCGCCGCTACGTGCCGGCGGAGCAGATCGCCGAGCTGGACGGCGAGGTCTTCGCCGGGAGCGCCTACGCGCTGTTCGAGGTGGAGGCCTCGACCGGCGGCACCAATGAGATCCGCGAGATCCTCGTGCCGAGGGGCGAGCCCTTCGACGCGGGCAGCTTCGACGAGGTCGCCGGCCGCCAGTGGCGGGGCGCTCCGGTGGCGGGGATCTACATCGAGCAGAACCTCTCCACCGCCTCGCGCAAGTGGCTCATCATCGTCTCGCTGGCCGTGTCCTTCGGGCTCCTGAACCTGCTGGTCAACCGCACGGACATGGGCCGCGCCATGCGGGCGGTGAGCTACAACCCCGAGGCCGCTCGCCTGATGGGCATCTCCTCCGGGCGGGTCATCTCCACCACCTTCTTCATCGGCGCCTTCCTGGCGGGCATCGGCGGGGTCATCTGGGGCATCCGCTACGGCAAGGTGGAGCCCTTCATGGGCTTCCTGCCGGGGCTGAAGGCCTTCATCGCCGCCGTCCTCGGCGGCATCGGCTCGCTGCCGGGGGCGGTGCTCGGCGGGGTGCTGCTGGGCGTGCTCGAGGTGCTGATCCCCGCGTACCTGCCCAGCGAGTACACCGGCTACAAGGACGCCATCGCCTTCGTGGCGCTGATCGTCATCCTGCTGGTCAAGCCCTCGGGGCTGCTCGGGAAGTGGGAAGGGGACAAAGTCTGATGGAGACCGTTTAGTGCTCTTCTTCATCCTCGATCACTGCGTCCACATGGGGATCCTGGTGATCCTGGCGCTCAGCCTGAACCTGATCAACGGGTTCACCGGCATGTTCAGCCTGGGCCACCACGGCTTCTTCGCGGTGGGGGCCTACGCCGCCGGGGCCTTCGTGCTGATGACCCTGCCGGCGGGGGCGGGGGCGTTCATCGGCGCGACCTGGTTCGTCCTGAGCCTGCTGGTGGGGGTGGTGGCCGCCGCCCTGTTCGGGCTGGTGGTGGGCGTGCCCTGCCTGCGGCTCAAGGGCGACTACCTCGCCATCGCCACGCTGGGCTTCGGCGAGATCGTGCGCATCGTGGTCCAGAACACCGACGCCGTCGGCGGGGCCCGGGGGCTGGAGATCGCCTACCTGCTGGTGCCCCGCAGCGTGGACACCCAGATGCTCTACGTCGGCCTGTACCTGGGCCTGACGCTGGGCGGGGTCGCCTTCACCTACTGGATCATCCGCAACCTGCTGCTGAGCACCCACGGCCGGGCGCTCATCGCCATCCGCGAGGACGAGATCGCCGCGGAGCTGCTCGGCGTGAACCTCACCCGCTACAAGGTGCTCGCCTTCGTGCTGGGGGCCGGGCTGGCGGGCCTCGGGGGCGCGCTCTACGTCAACTACATGACCCAGATCGAGCCCAAGGAGTTCAACCTGATCAAGGGCATCTACATCCTGCTCTACGTGGTGCTCGGAGGTATGGGCTCCATGTCCGGCACGGTGCTGGCGACGGTGCTGCTCTACGTGCTGGACAAGGTGGTGCTCAACCTGATGCCGCCGGAGATCCAGGCCTGGCGGGAGGTGATGTTCGCGCTGATGCTGGTGGTGCTGATGATCGCGCGCCCGCAGGGGCTGCTGGGCAACAAGGAGATCCACCAGACCGCCCTCTGGCGCAGGATCTTCGCCAAAGGGGCCGCTTAAGTGACCGACGCGAGCGCGCCGCTGCTGGCGATGGACGGCGTCACCAAGCGCTTCGGCGGCCTCACGGCCGTCTCGGACTTCCAGGTGAGCATCGCCGCCGGTGAGCTGGTGGGCCTGATCGGCCCCAACGGCGCCGGCAAGACCACGGTGTTCAACCTGGCGACGGGCGTCTACCAGCCCTCCGCGGGCCGCATCCAGGTGGGCGGGGTGGACACGGCCGGGCTCACGCCGGATCGCATCACCGCCATGGGCATCGCCCGCACCTTCCAGAACATCCGCCTCTTCGACGAGATGACGGTGCTGGAGAACGTGAAGACGGCCTACAACCTGCGCGCCGGCTACGGGCTGCTGGACGCCATCTTCCGCACAAAGCGCTTCCGCGAGGAGGAGGCCGGGCTGCACGGGAAGGCGATGGCGCTGCTGGAGACCTTCGGGCTCGCCGGCGACGCGGAGGAGCGCGCCGCGAGCCTGGCCTACGGTGAGCAGCGGCGGCTGGAGATCGCCCGGGCGCTGGCCACGGAGCCCAGGCTCGTGATCCTGGACGAGCCCGCGGCGGGCATGAACTCCAGCGAGACCGAAGACCTGATGGCCATGCTGCACGACATCCGCGGCCGCTTCGACGTGACGCTCCTGCTCATCGAGCACGACATGAAGTTCATCATGCAGATGTGCGAGCGCATCGTGGTGCTGGATCAGGGCCGCATCATCTCCACGGGCAGCCCCGCGGCGGTGAAGTCCGATCCGGTGGTGATCTCGGCCTACCTCGGCGACCCGGAGGGATGACGCGATGCTCCAGATCGACGACCTGCACGTCTACTACGGCAACATCCACGCCCTGAAGGGCGTGAGCCTGGAGGTCTCCGAGGGCGAGATCGTGACGCTGATCGGGGCCAACGGGGCCGGGAAGTCCACCACCATGCGCGCCGTGGTGGGGCTGGAGGAGGTCCGCAGCGGGAGCATCACCTACGGCGGGCGGCCCATCCAGGACTGGGACACGCCCAAGCGGGTGGGGGAGGGGCTGGTGCTCTGCCCGGAGGGGCGGCAGATCTTCGCCAACCTGACGGTGGCGGAGAACCTGCGCATCGGCGGCTACCTGCGCCGCGACAAGCGGGCGGTCGCCGCTGACATCGTTCGGATCTGCGAGATGTTCCCGGTGCTGGGCGAGCGCCGCGACCAGCGGGGCGGGACCCTGTCCGGCGGCGAGCAGCAGATGCTGGCCGTGGGGCGGGCGCTGGTGAGCAAGCCGCGGCTGCTGGCGCTGGACGAGCCCTCGCTGGGGCTGGCCCCGCTGATCGTGAAGCGCATCTTCGACACGCTGGAGCGCCTGAACCGGGAGGAGGGGCTGACCATCCTCCTGGTCGAGCAGAACGCCCACATCGCCCTGAAGCTGGCCCACCGCGCCTATGTGATCGAGACCGGCAGCATCCTGCTCTCCGGTGAGGCCGACGCCCTGATGGCCGACCCGCGGGTTCAAGAGGCCTATCTGGGGATCTGACTGCTACGATAGGGGGATGACTCTGTCCCTGCTTCTTCTCTCCGGACTCCTCGCCGCCTGCGGCAAGTCGGGGGCCGTCGCGGTCCCCGTCGACACCGCGGAGGACACCACACCGGCCTCGGACACCGACCCGCCCGACACGGCGCCCACGACCGACAGCGCGCCGACCGGGATCGATGACACCGCTGGGACCGTCGACACCTCGGGCGGCGCCGACGACACCGACAGCGCCGACAGCGCCGACACCGATGACACAGTGGATGATGTCGGCTCGCCCGCCGAGCTGGCGATCGTCTTCGACCCGCCCGGCGGCGGCTTCAGCGGCTCGCTCACGCTCACCCTGAGCGCCGAGGACGCCGACGCCGACATCCGCTACACCCTCGACGGCTCGCTGCCGACCGACGACAGCGGCCTGATCTACGCCGGCCCCATCACCCTGACGGAGGGCGCGGAGGTCCGCGCCTTCGCCCGGGGTGAGCTGGGGACAGGAGACGTGGCCGCGGCGGCCTACGCCCGCCTGGCCTCGGACGTCGCCGACTTCACCTCGAACCTGCCGGTGCTGATCCTCCAGACGGACGGGGTCGCCCCCACGAGCGACAGCGGCGGCTACACCGACTTCACCCTGAACGTCTTCGAGCCGCCCGAAGGCGGCCGAACCGAGCTCCTGGGCGACGCCCACCTGAGCACCCGCGCCGGCCTGAAGGTCCGCGGCTCCTCCTCGGCGGGCTACCCCAAGAAGCCCTACTCCCTGGAGACCGTGGAGCCCGGCAGCGACGACGACATGAGCGTGGAGCTGCTGGGGATGCCCGCCGAGGGGGACTGGGTGCTCTACGCGCCGCTGGACTTCGATCGGGCCTTCGTCCGCAACGCCCTGATGTACGCGCTCAGCAACGAGATCGAGCGCTACGCGCCGCGCACGCGCTTCGTCGAGGTCTTTGTGGCGGATCGGGGCCGGGACGTCACCATGGATCACTACGTGGGGGTCTACGTGGTGATGGAGCGCATCGAGCGGGACGGGGACCGGGTGGACGTCACCCGGCTCAGCGCGGACGACGTCGCCGAGCCGGAGGTCACCGGCGGCTACATCTTCAAGCGGGACAGGCTCGGCTCCGGCGAGTCGGGCTTCACCGCCGGCGCCGCCTTCGGCAGCTTCGACTTCGATCAGCCGCTGGTCTACGTCTACCCGGAGGAGGAGGACATCGTCTCCGAGCAGGCGGCGTACCTGAGCGACACCCTGAACGCCTTCGGCCTCGCCCTGGCTGAGGATGACTTCACCCACCCGAGCACCGGCCTGCACTACAGCGCGTACATCGACGTCGACTCCTGGATCGACCACCACATCCTGAACGTGCTCTCCAAGAACCCCGACGCCTTCCGGCTGAGCGGCTACTTCCACAAGGACCGCGAGGGGCTCGTGATGTCCGGCCCGGTCTGGGACTTCGACCGCACCATGGGCTGCGCCAGCGACGACCGGGCGGAGGATCCGGAGAACTGGGACGCGACCAACCAGACCTGGGACACCACCGACGTGTTCGACCACGGCTGGTGGCGCGGCCTCTTCGCGGATCCGGAGTTCCGGGAGGCCTACAAGGCGCGCTGGCTGGCGCTGCTGGACGGGCCCCTGGGCGTGGACAACACCCACGCGCTGGTGGACGCCATGACGGCTGAACTGGTGGAGGCCTCGGAGCGCAACTTCGATCGCTGGGACGACTACGGGCCCCGGATGGGCGGCTACTCCGGCGAGGTGCTGCTGCTCAAGAGCTGGCTCGCGGACCGCGACGAGTGGATCCGCGACTGCCTGAACTCCGACACGCTGGACTACCGCAGCTGTGGGCGCTGAGAGGGGGGGCGCCGTGGGCGAGAGACCGAAGCTGCCGCTCTCCCTGGAGTCGCTGACGGCCGGCTGGCTGACGTCGGCGCTGCGCGCGTCGGAGGTCATCGGGCCGGGCCAGCGGGTGGTCCATGTGATGCGGGCCGGCGCCCCCGGGCTCGCGGCCAGCAGCCAGGTGGTGCGGCTCATCCTGGACGTGCTGCCGTCGGGCGGCGGCGAGCCCGAGAGCGTGGTCGCCAAGATCCAGGCCCGCTCCGGCGGGGATCGGGCGCTCTACAAGCGGGAGCACCAGTTCTATCACTCGCTGGCGGCGGGCTCGGAGCTGCCCGTGCCGCGCTGCTACTACGCGGACATCGACGCCTCCGGCGCACGCTTCGTGCTGCTGCTGGAGGATCTCTGCGGGGTGAGCCCGGGCAACCCGATTCGGGGCTGCTCGCGGGCCGAGGTCGCCGTGGTCCTGCGCTGCCTCGCGGACGTGCACGCGCGCTTCTGGGGCGGCAGGACTCTGCAGTACCTGGGCTGGTCGCCCAACCGCTACGGCCCCGGGGACATGCGGGGCTTCCGGCAGGGCTTCCGGCAGGCGTGGCGGTCGCTGGGCGAGAACCACCGCTGGCCCATCCCGGTCGGCCTGGATCGGGCGGGCCCGGCCCTGGGTGCTCAGGTCGGCGAGGCGCTCCACCGGCTGAACGTCGGGCCGATCACCCTCGTGCATCGGGATCTGCACGTGGAGAACCTGCTGCTGGATGAGCGCGGGGGAGAGACGAAGCTCTACATCGTGGACTGGCAGGGGGCGGTGCTGGGTCATCCGGCCATGGACCTCGCCTACGCCGTCGCCGGCAACGCCCGCACCGAGGCGGTGGACCCTTCGATGCTGCGCATCTACCACGACCGGCTCGCCGAGCTGGGGGTGACCGACTACGCCTACGAGGCGCTGATGGAGGACTACCTCGCCGGCGTCATCTGGCTCTTCGCCGGGCAGGTGCGCTGGCTCGCGGACTACACGCCGGAGAGCCGGGCGGATCGCAAGCTGGTGCTCCAGCAGTGGGCGCGGGTCGCCGCCGCCGCCGAGCGGATCTACTCCAGCAGGCCGTAGCGGAAGATGGAGTTGCCGATGCGCAGCTTGTCGCCGACGCGCAGCGGCCGCTCGGAGACCCCCTCGCCGTTGACCTCCACCTTGACCAGCCGGCTGCGTCGCCGGAGCAGGTGGTGGCTCTCGTCCCAGTAGATCTCCGCCACGACCCCCCGGGCGAAGGTCGCCCGCACGGGCACGCGCCCCTTGCCGCCGAAGCGCACGATGTCGTCGCCGATGAGCCAGCGCTCGTCAGGGTCATCGGCGTCCATGACGCCGCCGCGCTCGGAGACGTCCCGGAGCTGGCGCAGCTTGTTCAGCAGCGCCGCGGACATGGTGTGGGTGGCGTCGACCGCCTTGCGCTTCACGAAGGTGTAGCCCGGCATGTCTTCGACCAGGTCGTTGCCGTACATGGCGGGCCTGAGGTCGTCGCCGATGAAGACCAGCGCGTACTTGCCGGCCTCGATGGTGTCGCCGGTGGCGAGGTCGTGGAAGTCGATGGGCTGCTCGTTGACCCGGGTGCCGTTCTGGCTGCCGAGGTCTTCGAGCACGACCCGATCGTGTCTTCGGATGAGGCGGAAGTGCGCCCTGCTGACCGAGACGTTGGGGAGGATGAGATCAGCGCGTTCGCCGCGGCCCACTGTGTAGCGCTTGTGCGCCAGCGGGAACGCGCGGGCCGGCTGGCCCTTTTCTTTGATGATGAGCCATGACATGACCGGGAGTATAGACCGGCCGATCAGGGGTTCTCAGTGATTGAGACGGTGCGGAGCGCCCCCCCGAGCTCCTGGATGTAGAGCGTCTGCCCGTCCAACTCACCCCCCGTCGCGAAGACCTCCATGGACTTCGTCGAGAGGTCGATGCGCTGGAGGCTGTCGTCGCCCCAGGTGGTGACGTAGAGCGCGCCGTCGATGGCCACCAGGTTGCTGGCCCAGCTCAGGCCCTCGGCCAGGGTCGAGACCTCGCCCGCCGGGCTCACGGCGTAGACCCGCCCGCTCGGTCCATACTCGACGGCGTAGATCCAGCCGTCGGCGTCGATGGTGTTGCCCACTGGCTGATCGACCCCCTCGGCGTAGACCGAGACCGCTCCCTCCAGGGAGATCCGCCGCAGGACCGTGCCGGTGGGGTTGCTCAGGCTGCTGTCGCCCAGCAGATCGCTGGCGACCAGGAAGCCGTCCGGGTGGTAGAGCAGGTCGTCGGCGGCCTGGGAGTCAGCCGTCAGCGTGCCGATCTCACCGGCGACGGGCTGGGGGGCCGCGGTGTCATCGGCGGAGTCTGTGTCCTCTGGATCGGTCGCGGTGTCGACTGTCGCGCCAGCGTCGACCGCTGGCACGCTGTCTGTGCCCGAGGCGCTGTCCGTGAGCCCCGGATCGTTGTGATCCGCGCAAGCAAGCAGCATCCAGCTCATCAGCATCATCGTCTGCTCCCGTGGTGGGACTTCAGGTGCCGTCCGCGATCGATCTGTTTACATCAACTGCCCACCCAGGAGCGCCCGTGGCCAACCTCCCTGTCGACCTGCGAAGCGACACCGTCACCCGACCCACCCCCGAGATGCGCGAGGCGATGGCGGCGGCGCCGCTGGGGGACGATGTCTTCGGGGATGACCCCACCGTGCTGGCGCTGGAGGCGCGGGTCGCCGCGGCGCTGGGCAAGGAGGCCGCGCTCTACGTGCCGAGCGGCACCATGGCCAACCAGCTGGCGCTGCGGGTGCACACCCGGCACGGCGACGAGATCATCGCCCACGCGGGCGCCCACATCATCAACTACGAGTCCGGCGGTCACGCCGCGCTGGCTGGGGTCGGCGCCCGGACGATCGACTCCCCGGACGGCTCGCTCCCCGGGCTGGACGCCGCGATCCACCAGATCGACGATCCGCACTTCTCCTGGACCACCCTGGTCTGTCTGGAGAACACGCACAACGGCTGCGGCGGCGTGGTCCTGGACCCGGCGCACGTGGCCTCGGTGACGGCGGCGGCGCGCGCTCGCGGCATCGCCACCCACCTGGACGGGGCGCGGATCTTCAACGCCGCGGTGGCCTCCAGCGCGCCGGTGGGGAGGCTGGCGGCGGGCTTCGACTCGGTCTCCGTCTGCTTCTCCAAGGGGCTCGGGGCGCCCGTGGGCAGCGCGCTCGCGGGCTCGTCGGCGGCGATCAAGACCGCCCGGCGCTTCCGCAAGATGTACGGCGGCGGCATGCGCCAGGCCGGCGTCATCGCCGCCGCCGCGCTCTACGCGCTGGAGCACCACGTCGACCGGTTGGTGGACGATCACGCCCGCGCCCGGGGCTTCGCCGAGGCCATCAGCGCGCTGCCGGGGATCAGCGTTGACCTGTCGCGGGTCCAGACCAACCTCGTCTACTTCGACCTGGAGCCGGCGCACCGCCTGGACGGGGTGGCGCTGGTCGCGGCGCTCAAGGCCGAGGGCGTGCTCATCACCGGCGGCGCTCATCGGCTGCGGGCCTGCACCCACCTGGACGTGGACGACGTGGGCATCGAGCGCACCATCGCCGCCTTCGCGCGCGCGCTGAGCTGACTGTCACAGCCCCCGCGGTGCCGGCGTAGTCTCCGGCATCACTTCGCGCGGGGAGCGCTGTGTTCGCTGTGTTTTCGCTCGTGGCGCTCGCCGCTGGCGCGCCTGTTCTCGATGACGTGTGTGAGCCGGAGACCGCCGCGGCGCTGTGGCCGGGGGAGGCGGTGGCTGGGGCCTGCTGCCACGATGAGCTCATCATCGATCGCAACTGCAACACGGTGCTCGAGCCCGACGAGCGGGCCGTGGACCTCAGCGATCCGAGCTGCGCGGCCAACGTGGACGCCTACGGTGAGCCGTACCCCAACGCCGACGTCTACTACGACTACGCCTCCTTCGGCTGCGCCTGGCTGCTGACCCTCTACGACGGGGACGACGACGGGCTGGGCGGCGGCGTCGTGAGCCTGCCCGCCGGCGAGCCCTATCCGGACGTCACCGCGGGCCTGGCCTGCGACAACTGCCCCCTCGTATACAACCCGCGCCAGGAGGACCGGGACTGCGACGACGTCGGCGACGCCTGCGACAACTGCGAGGAGGTGCCCAACACCCAGCAGGGCAACGCGGACAGCGATCGCCTCGGTGACGCCTGCGACAACTGCCCCTCTCACGACAACGAGGATCAGCTGGACAGCGACGGGGACGGCCAGGGAGACGCCTGCGACCTCTGCCCGAGCGTGTACGACCCCGGGTGGGACGACGTGGATCGGGACGGGGTGGGGGACGCCTGCGATGTCTGTCCGTACCTCGAGAACCCCGAGCAGGCCGACCGCGACGGCGACGGGCTGGGCGACGAGTGCGACAACTGCCGATCGGTCCCGAACCCGGATCAGTGGGACGGCGACAAGGACGGCTACGGTGACGCCTGCGACAACTGCCCGCTCATCTCCAACCACACCCAGCTGGATGCGGACGGCGACGGGGTAGGCAACGTCTGCGATCTCTGCGTGCTCACCCGGAACCCCGAGCAGGGGGACGAGGACGGAGACGGGGTCGCGGACGACTGTGACAACTGCCCCGGCCTCGCCAACCCCGACCAGCTGGACGGCGACGGGGATGGGGTGGGTGACGCCTGCGATCAGTGCTGGGTGGACACCGGCGAGTCGACGCAGGAGCCGTCGAGTCCTCCGCCTTCATCGGGCTGCGTCACCGGCGGTGGCGCTGGCGGCGGCGCGCTCCCGGTGCTGCTCACGGGCCTGATCGCGCTGCTTGTTCCCCGCCTTCGGGGCGGCGAGGTGGCCGCGTCAGAAGAGAACGCTTCCTCTGTCAAAGCGTGGGCGGCGCTCGAATCCTGAGTCCCGCCCTCCCCGCGAACGAAGAGAGCTCTGAGCGCGGAGCGCGACAGCTCCGATCGTCAGAGTGATGAGCGAGCCTGCGAGCGATTCCCACAGGGCGCGGAATCATGCCCGGTAAGTCGCGCCCGCGCAGCTCCAAAACCGCCTCACATGATTCGGTGACCGAGGACCGCACCACGCCCCTGCGCGCCTCAAAGGGGCTGAGGGCCAGAGGGGGAATTGTGACCCGACGACGAAGGAGGAGGGAGACTCACAAGGGGGGAACGGAGTTCCCCCAGGCAAGCAAACCAAGCCGCTGCAGATACCGCGCCGAGAGCCCCCACCATCCTCCTGCTGGCGTCACCGAGACGCCCGCCTTCCGCCAACCAGAACCCCGCTCAGACCCGCACCGAGGCCCCGCGATCTCTCCTGCTGGCACAACCGAGACGCTCGCCCTCCACCAACGGACCCCGCTCATACCGTCACAGCCCTCGTCTGAGAGCACTCGGGCCCGCAGACAAGGGTTGTGGAGGCTCGATTCGGCAGGCTGGATGGCGCTCGCTGGCTCTCCTCAGAGCTCGTTTGTGGTGATGTGAGCGGGGTTCAGGCTGGCGGAAGGCGGGCGTCTCGGTGACGCCAGCAGGAGGATGGTGGGGGCTCTCGGCGCGGTATCTGCAGCGGCTTGGTTTGCTTGCCTGGGGGAACTCCGTTCCCCCCTCGTGAGTCTCCCTCGTCGTTCCTCCTCGGGTCACGAGGCGCCCCGGTCTGGAGGACCTCTGGCCCTTCTCTCCTTTGAGGCGCGCAGGGGCGTGGTGCGGTCCTCGGTCACCGAATCATGTGAGGCGGTTTTGGAGCTGCGCGGGCGCGACTTACCGGGCATGATTCCGC
>Ga0316204_10004211_pt1 | contig 26460 bp, 22 predicted proteins | sample 6monrhotite_MG_2_FD_205661 | JGI IMG/M metagenome (GOLD analysis project Ga0316204, IMG submission 205661) | Microbial mat bacterial communities from mineral coupon in-situ incubated in ocean water Damariscotta River, Maine, United States -... | ecosystem: Environmental > Aquatic > Marine >...
AACCCACAAAGCTCGCGGCCATCATCAGTTCTTGAGGAGGGGTGGTGCTAGCTGAAAGTCCAACCGTCACGCTGCCGAGCAAGCCGATAAGAATGTAAAGCCAGTTAAAAAAGAGTGTGACGCGATGGAATATCGGCGGTTGGTTGCTGAGTATCGAAGTGATGGCCATGGCGAATAGAGCGACGCCGAATAGCATGACGCTGTTTTTCAGTTGAACAAAGGCGATAACGCAGACGATGAGACTGAGGATATTTAGGCCTAGGCTGAATTTTTTCATGAGCGTGTCTTGGTTGGGGAGGGGGTATATTTGTTTATAAGTCGGGGCCAGAGATAAAACTCCAGCCCCTGTATCGCAAGTTTATTTCTTTAGATTGGCAAAGGCTGCGGCCATGGCTGATTGTTGCGGTGCTTCTTGAGTTTGCGTTTGGCGACGACGTTGTTGCTGACCACCGCGAGGCATATTGCCTGCGCGCTCTTCTTTGATGCGCTCGCCACCATCAGATTGCTTTTTCATGGTCAGTGCGACACGTTGGCGATTTAGATCGATATCCAACACGCGCACCCGAACCACATCGCCGGCTTTAACCACTTCTCGCGGATCGGAGACAAACTTATCGGCCAATTCGGAGATATGTACCAAGCCGTCTTGATGTACGCCGATATCAACAAAGGCACCGAAGTTGGCGACGTTAGTCACCACGCCCTCAAGCATCATGCCTTCTTTTAAATCGCTGACTTTTTCGACGCCGTCCATAAAGGTTGCGGTGCTGAATTCGGGGCGCGGGTCACGGCCGGGTTTGTCTAGCTCGCTCAAAATATCGCGAATGGTGGGCTCACCAAATTTTTCATCGGTGAATTGTTTCGGATCAAGGCGCGTTAAAAAGGCACTGTCCCCCACTAATTTACGAATGTCTCGACCAGACGACTCAGCAATACGTTTCACCACGGGGTAAGCCTCGGGATGTACTGCCGAAGCATCAAGTGGGTTTTTACCATTCATGATGCGCAAAAAACCAGCCGCTTGTTCGTAAGCTTTGGGGCCTAGACGGGCAACTTTTAGCAGTTGTCGGCGATTATCAAACGCGCCGTTAAGGTCGCGATAATCGACAATGTTTTGTGCCAGCGTGGTATTCAAACCCGCGATCTGGGCCAGTAGTGCGGCGGAGGCGGTATTCACGTCAACGCCGACGGCATTAACGCAATCTTCAACCACGGCTTCAAGGGCTTTGGCCAGTTTGGATTGATTTAAGTCGTGTTGATACTGGCCTACGCCAATGGCTTTAGGTTCGATTTTAACCAGCTCGGCCAAGGGGTCTTGCAAGCGGCGGGCGATGGACACCGCACCACGAATCGATACATCCATATCAGGGAATTCACGCGCTGCCAGCTCGGAGGCGGAATACACCGACGCACCGGCTTCAGAGACCATGATTTTGGTGAGTTTTAAGTCTTTGTGTAGTTTGATCAGATCACCCGCGAGCTTATCGGTTTCGCGCGAGGCGGTGCCGTTGCCGATGCTGATGAGATCAACATTGTGTTTCTTAGCCAAGGTGGCAAGCACATGGAGCGATTGATCCCATTGGTTTTTCGGTTGATGTGGGTAAATTGTTGCTGTATCGACGACTTTACCCGTGTTATCCACCACGGCCACTTTGACGCCGGTACGCAGGCCAGGGTCGAGGCCCAAAGTCGCGCGCGGCCCAGCAGGTGCGGCCAGTAATAAATCTTTGAGGTTGGTGCCAAACACCTTGGTGGCTTCGAGTTCGCTTTGCTCGCGTAGTTTTTTCTTCATTTCCATATCGATGTGCATGGAGAGTTTGACGCGCCACGTCCAACGCACAGTATCAGCCAGCCATTTATCAGCCGCACGGCCCTGATCTTTAATGTCAAAGCGGCGAGCAATCATGCCTTCGCCGGTGCTAGGGCCGCTGTGATCGGGCTCATCTAGCTCCAGGCCAATTTGTAGAAAGCCTTCGGTGCGGCCGCGAAACATAGCCAATGCACGGTGTGAGGGAACGCCCTTGATGGCTTCTGTTTTGTCGAAATAATCGGCAAATTTGGCCCCTTCATTTTCTTTGCCTTTGACGACGGTGGATTGTAGCTTGCCGTGATTCCAGGCGTAGTCACGCAGTTGGGTGACAAGTTCAGCATCTTCAGCAAAACGCTCCATCAGGATTTGACGAGCGCCATCTAAGGCGGCGCTGGCATCGTTGATTTCTTTGTCAGCATTGATGAACTCAGCGGCTTTCACTTGTGGGTCGAGGTCGGGGTCATCAAACAAGGCACTGGCCAAGGGTTCAAGTCCGGCTTCGATAGCAATTTGTGCCTTGGTACGGCGCTTGGGTTTGTAGGGCAGGTATAAATCTTCTAGGCGGGTTTTGGTGTCGGCTTCGACAATCGAGCGCTTTAACAGATCGGTCATCTTGCCCTGCTCCTCGATGGACTTGAGCACGGTAGCGCGGCGATCTTCCAATTCGCGCAGGTAACTAAGGCGCTCATCGAGGGTACGCAGCTGGGTATCATCCAGACCACCGGTAACCTCTTTGCGGTAGCGCGAGATGAAGGGCACGGTGGAGCCTTCATTTAATAAGGTGACGGCGGCGATGACTTGTTGTTCGCGAACGTTGAGTTCTTGGGCGATCAGTTGGGCAATGCGTTGCTCGATACTCATGCGGTTCCTACGGCAGCTGCTAATAATTAGGTTTGGCATTATAGCGAATTAGTGGGCCGGAGCTAGGGTAGAAAGTTTCACAAATTTTCAAAGGTATTTTCAGGGCAAGCTCTGTAGAATAGGGCCCGCAGTTTTTAGTAAAGCCAAGGATAATAATAATGGATTTCATACAAATATTGGCCTTAGCCCTGGTGCAGGGGCTTACCGAATTTTTACCTGTTTCTAGCTCTGCCCATTTAATTTTAGTGCCCATCTTTTTAGGCTGGGAAGATCAGGGTTTGGCCTTTGATCTAGCCGTGCATGTGGGCACATTAACGGCTGTTGTGACTTATTTTCGTAAGGAACTCAAGGCGATGGCGCGAGATTGGCTACGCTCGATTACCCATCGTGAATTGACCTCGGATGCAAAATTAGCCTGGGCGGTGGGTTTTGGTACGATTCCTGTCGGATTGGTGGGGTTGGCTTTCGGCGATTATATTGAAGAGCATATGCGCTCGACCTTGGTGATCGCCGCGACGACCATCATTTTTGGTGTGGTGTTATTAATTTCTGATAAAACAGGGCCACAGCGCCGTAATGAATATTCGTTGAATTGGCAGGATGTGTTAATTATTGGCGCATCTCAAGCGCTGGCTTTGATTCCTGGAACCTCTCGTTCGGGTATTACGATTACGGCGGCTTTGTTGCTGGGCTTGACGCGAGAAGCCGCTGCGCGCTTTTCTTTCCTCTTATCGATTCCCGCTATTTTCTTGCCTGGCATGCTCAAGACAGTTGAGTTATCGCAATCTGAGGGTGCTGTGGATTGGATGGCATTGATTATGGGCGCGGTGCTGTCGGGCATTAGCGCTTATCTGTGTATTCATTTCTTTTTGAAATTGCTAGAGCGCATCGGCATGACACCCTTTGTGATTTATCGTTTGTTCTTGGGCGGGGTGTTGTTGTTTCTTGCGCTTGCCTAGGTGGGTTACAGAGTTTTAGATCTTGATACGGATGCACCGCTTTAAGACTTGTTAATTGCGATGCGTCTATGCGGAAATAGCGATGGATTCTTGCTGCTGATATTGGCGGGGTGCTTCTTTCTAGTTTTCGGTATTTTAAGTTTATTGTGTATAACGCCGCGTAAAACTGTTCCAGTTGATCGAATTGTTCACTCGTGCTTAATATACTCATCCTTGATACACACAAGGAGTTTCTTCATCAAATCTTCATTATCACTAATTAGCCACTCGTCATCATTTTCATATGTGAGACTTGCAAACTGACTCTCTTTGATTACCTTTCTAAAAGCTTCGATAAACTTAGGGTCATTCTCATCAAATGGTTTGTTGGGTGTTTTTAATGTCGTTCGTTCAACGCACAACCTTTCGTAACCTTCATCTGACGAGCCATTTTCATATATCTCATGAATATAAATTAGCGAAGGCTTTGATCTGTTATCTACGGTTCCTCTAGATGATGCTAGCCATGTAAGAACCCATTGATTAATTGGCTTGTTTTTATCACGACGTGACAGGTGTAGCTCATTGGCTATATCACTTTGTACTCCTATTGGTACATTATCTGTGTAGTCAGTATCTTCATTAAAGTGCCACGTGAAATACACCATACCGTGACTATCCACATTGAAGTCAGAAAATTTTCTTATTTCTTTACTCTCTTCAGACAGTAATTCCTGAATAATAGCCTTTCTGTGATCTATGCGAAGCTTTTCAATGCGGTCTAATTTAGCTTTTTTATCTGGAAATAGGGCTTTAGCTTTATGTAAATAACTATTGAATAGATCATTTGCTTCTTTTGTATCCTCATGGCTATTAAGCACAACACATGCCTCTTCTTGGCCTATATCCCCAAATGCATTATGGGATAGGTTGGCACTTCCTATCATTATGGCTTTATCACCAATATATATTTTTGAATGAAGGTCTTCTAACAGCCAAACGTTATCCCAACCAATTTGTTCAGCAACATCCACAATTGCTTCAGGATTACTGCCTAGGCTTGGAGAAACGATAATTATTTCCAGAGACTTCACATCAATAATATCTGCCCAACTATTGCCTATGTATGCAACTGAAATTTTTGAAGGTGAAATGTTCTTAAGCTGAGATTTAATGCTGCTTGATCCACATATCATGTGCTGTATATCCTTAAACTGTGATGCTAGTAGCATACACTCAAATCCGTTTTGTTCTGGGTACTTTTCTTTGGACTCTATTTTCTAGCTAATATTTTTACCAGCGGCTTGTAAATCCGCATGATAAGACGAGCGTACCATCGGACCACTGGCCACGTTTTTGAAACCTAACTCTTTGGCAATTTCACCTAATTTATCGAAGCCATCGGGCGGAACGTAACGCTCAACCGGTAGGTGATGGACGCTGGGTTGCAGGTATTGGCCCAAGGTTAACCAATCGCAGCCGTGGGCGCGCAAGTCTTTCAACACTTTGATGATTTCGTCGTCGGTTTCCCCCAAGCCTAGCATTAGGCCCGATTTAGTGGGCACGTCGGGGTGTTGTGCTTTGAAGTTCTTGATCAAATCTAAGGACCATTGATAGTCCGCCCCAGGGCGAGCTTTTTTGTAAAGTCTCGGCACGGTTTCTAGGTTGTGGTTAAACACATCGGGCAGGGCTTTGGCCAAATTTTCCAGTGCGATGTCCATCCGACCGCGAAAATCAGGCACGAGAATCTCAATTTGAATATTGGGTGACAGCTTGCGCGTCTCTTCAATACAGGTCGCGAAATGGCCTGCGCCACCATCACGTAAATCATCCCGATCGACCGAGGTAATCACCACATACTTTAAGCTCATGGCGGCAATGGATTCGGCCATGTGCAGCGGCTCTTGCTCGTCCAGCGGGTCAGGTTTGCCGTGAGCGACATCGCAAAATGGGCAGCGGCGGGTACAGATGCCACCCATGATCATGAAAGTGGCGGTGCCGTGAGTGAAGCATTCACCCAAGTTAGGGCATTGGGCTTCTTCACAGACTGAGTGTAGTTTCTGCTCGCGCAAAATGCGCTTGATGCGGCTGACTTCTTTACCCAAGGGCGCTTTGGCGCGTATCCATTTGGGTTTACGCAGTGGCTCATCTTTGGGTACAACTTTGATGGGAATGCGGGCTGTTTTGGATTCACCCTTCAACGGCGCTAGCTTGTCGACACGCTGTTTCTCAAGGGATTTTAAATCGGCGGAGTGGTTTTCGCTTTCGCTCATGGCTGCTTTGGTTCTTCAAGGGCTGACTAATGCCGTTGATTATACCTTAGTTGCTGAGACTCTTTTTATTAGCTTGATTGTGGTTTGTTGGGGTTGGTGTCACTTTTTGTCAGTAATATAGCCAAGACTGGGCTACTGACGATAATCCGGAGTTTGCTAGGTAGGATTCAGTGTATCGAAATTCTCGGGCGACTGGTAAGAGAGCTGCTGCGCTAGCTTGTCGCATAGCTGATCATGAATTTGATTAATGGGGGGGGCGTTTACAAAATCACTCATTTGGGCGATTTCCATACCGGCATAACCGCAGGGGTTGATGCGTTGGTAGGGGCTAAGGTCCATATCGACGTTGAGGGCGAGGCCGTGATAACTACAGCCGCGTCTAACCCTTAAGCCTAGGGCGGCGATTTTTTTTTCAACGTCATGGTGTTTTACGTATACGCCAGGGGCATCTCGTCGACCGTAGGCTTTGATTTTATAGTCGGCTAAAAGATTAATGACAGCTTGTTCCATCTGCTCAACCACATGGCGCACGCCAAGTTTGCGGCGTTTAATGTCTATCATCAGATAAACCACCGCTTGGCCTGGGCCGTGGTAGGTCACTTGGCCGCCGCGATCAATAGCGACAACGGGAATATCGCCAGGGGCGAGTAGGTGTTCTTCTTTGCTGTTCATGCCGGTGGTGAATACCGGCGGGTGTTCGACTTGCCACAGTTCGTCGATGCTACTGGCATCGCGCGTGTCGGTAAATGTCTGCATGGCTCGCCAGGTAGGTTCGTAGTCGCTCAGACCCAGGCGGCGGATGTTTAGGTCATGGGTCATGAGGGTTTTATAGAACCGTCATCACTCGGTTATCGCCAGTGAGGGCGTGATAGATAGTGTCGAGCTGAGCTTTGCTGGTCGCCGTGAAGGTGACGGTGACGGAGAGGTATTTGCCGTTGCTACTGGCACGGGTTTTCACCGCGCCTTCTAAAATATCGTCGACGTGGGGGCGAATGAGGCTGACAACGATGGCGTCAAAATCATTGCTGGCCAAGCCCATGGCTTTGATGGGAAATTGGCAGGGAAATTCTAATAGTGTGTCGTCATTGCTGGTCATGGTTTTGTCTGTCATTTATGTTTTTAACGTCGATTTAATATGGGGATGAACGGTGTGGATTTCATCCCCTGCCCCGAGGATATGTGTGGGGGCAGGTCATCGAGGTGTTTATCGAGCGTCGCCGCTGGCGAGTTTGGCTTTGTGCTCTTGATAGAGTGAGATCATGCGAGCCCAGATGGGGCCAGGCTTGCCATCGCCAACGTCATGGTCATCGAGTTCGGTGACCGGCAGTATTTCTTTGGTCGAGCTGGAAATCCAAATTTCATCGGCCTCAGTTAGGTCTTCTGGGCTGATGCTGCACTCTTCTGCCGGAATATCATTGGCGTGGGCGATTTCTAATACCAAATCACGGGTAATGCCGGGCAGCAGGTAGGAGCTTTTAATCGGTGTTTTAACCACGCCGTGCTTGACCATAAAAACGTTGCTGGCCGAGCCTTCGGTGACTTCGCCGTCACGCACAAGAATAGCTTCTTGTGCATCGCGGTCAATAGCCTGCTGGCGTAGCAAAATATTGGGCAGCAGTGCGATGGCTTTAATGTGGCAAAAGCGCCAGCGAATGTCCTCTAAGCTAATGGCTTTAATGCCATTTTCAAGTACGTCAACAGGCATTGGCTTTAGTGGTGAGGCCGAAGCAAAGACTGTGGGTTCGCAATCGGGTGGAAAGGCATGCTCGCGTGGTGCAACGCCGCGGGTGATTTGCAAATAGAGTGAGTGGTGTACTCCCTCATTTTTTTCGATCAGAGACTCCAGCATTTCACGCCATTGACGGCGATTGAGTGGGTTCTTAATGCGAACGCTACGAAGGCTGTTGTCTAGGCGATGTAAGTGCTCTTCTAGCCGAAATAGGCGGCCACCGTAAGCGGGAATCACTTCATAGACGCCATCGCCGAAGATGAATCCTCGGTCCATTACTGGCACCATGGCTTGCTCTTCGGGTAAAAAGTCACCGTTTAAATAAACAATTTTTCTCATACTAATCGTTATCTACGTTATTCGAACATCAACATGATTTCGTCCATTAAACTTTGAACGATGCCGGCTTCAGGGATATCTTTTAATGCGACCAGTGGCGCTTGAGCAACTGTCTCATCACCCAAGCGAACCACCACGTTACCGAGTGTATCGCCTTTGTTAACTGGCGCAGTGATGGTCGGTTCAATGTTCATTTCTGCCTTGAGGTTGTCGTATTCACCCCTTGGTATTACGATGTTGATGGTTCGAGCTATCCCAAGTGATAAAGCATCTGTTTCGCCCTTCCAAACTTTCACCTCAGCCAGTGATTCAGCTAGGCCGTAAAGCTGGTGACTTTCAAAGAAACGAAATCCGTAAGAGAGTAGTTTTTGGCTTTCAACCGCGCGGGCATCTTCGCTTTTGGTGCCCAAGACGACGGAGACCAAACGCATATCATCACGCTTGGCAGAAGCGACTAAACAATAGCCTGCGGCTTCGGTGTGCCCCGTTTTTAAGCCATCAACGCTGTCATCACGCCACAAGAGTTTGTTGCGGTTGTACTGGGTAATACCGTTGTAGCTATATTGTTTGATGGAGTACCAAGAGTAGTGCTCGGGAAAATCATGAATTAAGGCACGGGCCAAAATGGCCATGTCGGTGGCGGTTGTATAGTGCTCGGGATGAGGCAGGCCGGTGGCATTTTGAAAGTGGCTGCTTTTCATGCCGAGTTTGTCGGCGATTTGGTTCATCATGGTGGCAAAAACGTCTTCGCCGCCGCCGATGTACTCCGCCAGTGCGACCGATGCGTCATTGCCTGATTGGATAATCATGCCCTTAAGCAGTGTTTCAACGGACACCTTGGTGTCGACTTCAACAAAGGTACGCGAGCCAGGCATACGCCAGGCTTTCTCACTGATAAGCACATCGTCGGTGAGATTGATTTTACCGCGGGCTAATTCATCAAGGACGATATAAGCCGTCATCATTTTGGTCAGACTGGCCGGCTCTAGTCGTTCATCAGCGTTTTTGTTGGCGATGATTTGGCCGCTGTTGAAATCCATCAACACGTAGCCTTTGGCTGCAATTTGTGGCGGTGGTGGTGTTGCCGCATTGGCTTGTAGGCTAAAAAAACAAAGGGCTAATACGGCAACGATGCCCGATTTAAGACCTTGTCCGGTAGGGCGGAAGAGGCGTGAAATTGATGTCATTATGATCCGTCTATGGCGTTAAGTAAGGCGCACTCCCCAATTGGGGGAGGGCCAAAAGAGTATTGGAATGTATTTTACAAGGAATGTTCCCTGAAATGTAGTGATCTTCGAAAATGGGCCTAATCGAAGACAACGCGAGGATTGTTTATACCGATCATGACCAGCAGTGCGGTGATTTTTTCCGCTTCTTGATGACCGCTGAGGGGCCCGACTCGAACGCGATAGGCCGCGGCTTGGTCGTTGCTGATTTGGCTAATGAGTACAGGGACTTCTGAACTCATTTCACTGATTGAGCTGCGTAAATTCTCTGCGTTAATGCGCGAACTAAAGGCACCGACTTGCAAATACATCGGCGCTGCGGTTTTGGTCGCAGCTAGAATGGGGCTCGGCGCTGGCATTGGGGTTCTGTTTATCGGTGATGAGAAAGGAATCACGCTAATGCCTGTGTCAGGGCGAGCTAAGCCGACGATGACGGTTGTGGAAGGTGTGGCGGCGATGGGTGCTGACACAGGGGCTTTGTCTCGATGAGCTGTGGGCCTACGTGGATCAATGGCTCGAATCTCTACTCTACCCGTGCCTTTATCACCGTAGCCAATTTTCATGGCGGCAGCATAGGACAAGTCAATTATACGATTGTCGTGAAAGGGGCCGCGATCATTGACTTTGACGATGATTTTTTTACCGTTGTCTAAATTAGTGACTTCAACATAGGTCGGTAGTGGCAGTGTTTTGTGCGCGGCGGTCATGGCGTACATATCATAGGGCTCGCGACTGGAGGTTAATCGACCGTGAAATTTTGTGCCATACCAGGAGCCGATACCCTGCTCTTTAAAGCCTTCGCTATTCAAAAGGGGTTGATAGCTCTTGCCGAAAACGGTGTATTTTTTCGGGTTGCCGTATTCTGCGGCGGGCTCGACTCGAGGCAAGGCGTCAGGGATAGCCGCCCAATTGCGCGAAACCGTGGGTGCTGCGTCTTGCTCATTGGGCGCATGGGCATAGTTAAATGTATTGCTACACCCGCTCATCATGGTCAGCAGAGTCAGCGCTAAAAGGCTGAGGCGGACGAGGCGATTGTTATCTGTGTGGCTCATAATACCCTGAGTATAGTGTTTATTTGTGTGCCGAAGCATCTGGTTTGATCGCTTGAGCGAGTTGAACCACGGCCATGGCGTATAGCGGACTGTGGTTGTAGCGAGTAATTGCGTAAAAATTCTTTAGCCCCAGCCAATGAGAGTGCCCGTGTTCTGTTTTGAGTGAGAAGAAGGCTGCTTTCATTTCATCGGCCAGTGGTGATAAGGGCTTGACGCCTTGGGCCCGCCATTGGGCTACGGTTTGTGTGGGTTTGAGTCGGTATTTTGCTTTGCCCGTTTTGGGGGCAGCGGTTTGAGCGGCGGAGGCGGGGTAAACAATTTGTTCGTCGCGTTGCCAGCCGTGGCGTTTCAGATAGCTGGCGATACTGCCAATGGCATCGGCGTCGCTGTGCAATAAATCGCGCACATCATCGCCATCAAAGTCGACGGCGTAGTGACGATAGCTACTGGAGATGAACTGGGCTTTGCCCATGGCACCGGCGTAGGAGCCGGTGAGGCTTAGAGGGTCTAGTTTTTCCTCGCGACTGAGTAAGAGAAATTGTTCGAGTTCGTTACGATAAAATTTGCGTCTCGGCGGGTAGTCAAATCCCAGGGTCGTGAGTGAGTCCATCAAACGAAATTTACCTTTGTATCGACCATAACGACTTTCGACGCCCAATATTGCGGTAATGATTTCCGCCGGCACACCGTATTTTTGTTCCGCCCGTTTGAGGGTGGTTTGATGTTGTTTTAAATAAGCTTTGCCCTCGGCAATACGGCTATCGGTCACAAAAATAGACTGATATTTAAACCAGGGCTTGGCCTCGTAGGGGCGAACCACGGCGTCAAGAATGTCTTGGCGAATTTCGGTTTGAGCGAAGATTTGCTGGAGTGATCGGGGATTAAATTGATGTTTTTCGACCATGTCCTGGATGAATCCTTGGACATCGCCACGTTGATCGGGTGTTTGTGCGAGCGTAGCGCCGCTGAATAAAAGTCCGGCCAGTGCGCTAAGTAGTCTAAAGTGAGTCGTCACAGCTTATCCCGTTAATAATTTTCTATGTGTTTGGATCGACATCAGCACGCCAAAGGCGGCCATGAGCGTTACCATCGAGGTGCCGCCGTAGCTCACCAGGGGCAGCGGCAAGCCCACTACGGGCAACATGCCCGATACCATGCCGATGTTCACTAGTACGTAGACAAAGAATGTGAGGATAAGACTCCCCGCCAATATGCGGGTGTAGGTATCTTGTGCCTGAGCGGCGATGTAAAGGCCGCGAATAATAATGAAAAGATAGAGTGCGAGTAAGGCAATAATGCCAATCAAACCAAACTCTTCGCCGAGCACGGCAAAAATAAAATCAGTGTGGCGCTCGGGCAAGAATTCTAATTGTGACTGGGTGCCGTTAAGCCAGCCTTTGCCGAAAATGCCGCCGGAGCCGATGGCAATTTTGGATTGAATAATGTGATAGCCCGAGCCCAGCGGATCACTCTCGGGGTTTAAAAAGGTTAGCACCCGCTGCTGCTGGTAAGGGTGCATGACAAAAAACCACATGAGCGGTGCACTAGCGGCGGCGATGGCCCCAGCGGCAAAGACGAGCTTCCAAGCAATGCCCGCCAGCAGCAAGGCAAACAGCCCAGCAGAGGCAATCAATAGGGCGGTCCCTAAATCAGGTTGCTTTAAAATTAACACCGTCGGGATGGCGACAATCATCAACGAGACGCCAATGACCCGGCGTTTAGGCGGCAGGGTACTCTCCGCCAGATACCAGGCCAGCATCATCGGCAGGGCTAATTTCATCACTTCTGATGGTTGAAATCGGAAAAACCCTAAATCGAGCCAGCGCTGTGCACCTTTGCCCATGGTGCCGAATAATAAAACGCCAATCAGCATCAATAGCCCCGCGCCAAATAAGAGCGGGGTCCAGCGTTCCAGTTGATGGGGTGGGATTTGTGCCATAAACAGCATCACACCAAAGGCCAGTCCGAGCCGGATGCCTTGGCGCATCATCAAGTCCATGTCTTCGCCGCCAGCACTATAAAGCACGATTAAGCCAAAGGCGGAGAGGGCAATTAAGCCAATAAACAGCGGCCAATCGATGTGGAAGTCACGAATAAAAAACAGGCCTCGCTTGCGACGATTAATCCAACGGCCATAGTGACGATCAGAATGCTCGATCATGGTTGCTTGCCCCCCAAATAATGATCGATGACGGCACCGGCCACGGGGCCTGCGACTGAGCCGCCACTACCCCCATTTTCGACAATGACGGCGATGGCGATTTTGGGCTCATCTGCCGGGGCAAAGGCGATGAATAGCGCGTGGTCACGCAGATGTTTAGCGATGTCTTCCTTGACGTATTCTTCATCCTGCTTGATGCCGAACACTTGCGCGGTGCCGGTTTTGCCTGCAATTTTATAAGGCTGGCCTTTGTTGAGCTTTTTCGCGGTGCCATGTACGCCGTAGATAACATTAGTCATTGAATCAATGATGTAATCCCAATGTTCCTCTTTATTGATGGTCACTTCGTGTTGAAATCGCGCTAGGTCTTGATTCAGTGCAGCACTTTGGATGCTGGCTTGTTGCTCTGAGCTTAGTAAATGGGGCTGGATATAATGGCCGCGGTTGGCTAAAGCCGCCGTTGAGACAGCTAATTGCAATGGAGTGGCCAAGGTATAGCCTTGACCAATACCGGCAATCAGCGTTTCTCCCAAATACCAAGGCTTGCCGCGCTGCTCGCGCTTCCAGAGGGTGGAGGGTAAAATGCCGGTCTGTTCTCCGGCGATATCAAGGCCAGTTTTTTGGCCGAAACCAAACTGCGATAAATAGCTATTTATCCTGTCGATACCCATAATTCGAGCTAACTCGTAATAATACACATCACAGGATTCGGTTATCGATTTGCGTAAATCGGTATGACCATGGCCTGTTTTTTTCCAGTCACGATAACGACGTTCATCGCCAGGTAAGGTGTACCAACCTTTGCAAAAAATAGAATGCTGCATTGTTGTTTGGCCCAATTCCAGTCCAGCTAAGCCGACAAAGGGTTTGACTGTGGAGCCTGGCGGATACTGCCCTCGCAGTGCCCGATTGAATAAGGGTTTGTAGGGCGAGGTTCGCAGCTTTTCGTAGGAGGTATAGTCAATGCCATTAACAAATAAATTAGGGTCATAATCGCCCTTACTGGCCAAGACCAGTACCGAGCCATCACGCGGATCAATAGCGACGACAGCTCCCTTTCTATCACCCAAGGCATCTTTGGCTGTTTTTTGCAGCGCAGCATCCAGGCTTAAGGTGAGGTTTTGGCCGGGTTTGGGCGGGGTGCGTTCGAGAACGCGTACCGTGCGGCCGAGCACATTGGTCTCAACCCGTTGGCTGCCTACCTCACCTAATAAGACATGCTCGAAGGCTTTTTCGACGCCGAGTTTGCCAATGTGAGAAGTGCCGGCATAATTTGAACGATCAATGACAGCCAGCTCTTTTTCATTGATCCGACCTACGTAGCCCACGGCGTGAACGGCTAGAGCGCCCAAGGGGTAGTCGCGGGTCAGTCTGGCTTCAACATTAACGCCAGGTAATCGATGACGATGCACGGCAAGGCGGGCAGCTTCCTCTTCCGTGAGGCGCAATCGCAGTGGGGTGCCTTGAAACCGGCGCTGATGTTTGAGACGTTTGCGAAAGCGACTGATATCGGCTTCGCTAATGTCAATCAGGTTGGCGATGTCGGCAATGGTTTTATCTAAATTTTTGCTGCGTTCGGGGACGATTTCTAAGGTATATGTCGGTAAATTCTGCGCTAAAATCACCCCATTCCGATCAAAGATTAGGCCGCGAGTAGGCGCTACTGGCTGGATGCTAACGCGGTTATTATTCGACAAGGTTGTGAAATGTTCGTGGCTGAAGACCTGCAAGTAGACCATTCGCCCGATAATGGCGGCCAAGCCCAGTACGATACAGATGAGTGCAATAATGGCCCGTGTGGTAAATAACTGGCTTTCTCGCAGGTTATCTTTGATTGCAGACTTTGACATGCGTCTCTAACGCACACCAAAATTGCGACGAATGTCTCGCAAAATAAGAAACATCCAAGGCCATAATATGGCGCTGCTGATGCTGGGGAGCCAGTAAGTCCAGCCCATGCTTTCAAGACCAATAATGCCGTTAACCCAAAGAACTAACATTTGATTGAGTAAAATCAGTGCGCCGATGCTGAGTGCTTGTTGCCATAGCGGGTAGACGCGAATCTGTCGATGTATCTTGAGCACCAAGAAAATAATGATAGTCAGGGCGAGCGCGTGCTGACCGAGAATGCCACCTTTGAGAATATCGAGGCACAAACCGAGAGTCCAGGCCGTGCCGACGCCGACGCGCTGAGGTAGGGCGATGCACCAATAAACCAGCGTCAAAGCGACCCATTCGGGGCGAATGCTGGTGGCCCAGTCAGGCAATGGCATGATGGTTAAAATTAACGCTAACAGAAAACTAAGGCCAATGACCCAGCGGCCTTGGGGGCGAGAGAGTGGCGTTGCCATTAGCGGCTCTCCTCGTCATTACTGGCGCTGTCCTTGGAAAGATGACTTACCGGACGGTTTGGCCAGACCATTAGCACTTCGCGTGATCGCTGAAGTTGGGCTACCGGTCTGGCACTGACCTCGCTAAAGGGTTGTGATGGATCATGCGTGATCTGAGTTATTTCAGCCACCGGGTAGCCGCGCGGGAACACCCCCCCTAGGCCGGTGCTGACTAATAAATCACCAACTTGAATATCGGCATTTGCCGGAAAGTGGGGTAAATCTAAGCTGTTCGGCGAGCCGGTGCCATAAGCAATCGCACGCAGATTATTCCTATTGATGGCGACGGGGATGGCATGATTTGGATCAGTAATGAGCATGGCGTGGCTGCTAAGTGGTTCGGCGCGGGTAATTTGGCCAAGCACACCGTGGGAGTCTAGGATGGGCTGGCCATCGTAAACACCATGACGGCTGCCGCGGTTGATTAAAAACTCTCGGCTAAAGGGTTCTAAATTAACGGCCATCAGTTCGCCGATGAGGACTTTGTCACCGACTTTGTAGGATGAATCGAGCAAGGACCGGAGACGCAAATTCTCTTGCTCCAAGGCGGCCATCTTCAGCAATCGGGCATTGAGAATGGTTTGTTGGGTGTTAAGTCGACTAAGGTCGGCCAGTAAGTTTTCCCGCGTAGCAAAGCTTTCCCCCATCCATTCACCCGCTGTGACGGGGAAGTTAACCGCATACTGAACCGGATAAAGGGCGACTGATAAACCAGCTCGCACCTGCTTGAGCGCGTCAAAGCGGTGATCCAATACCATGATTAATATGGAAAACAACACGCCTGCGACCAGACGTGTGTTGAGCGATGGACCCGTGACAAATAGAGGTTTAATGGCTGACCTTGCTAGCGTTAATGATTAAAAAACCGTGTGTGATCGAGCTGACGTGGGCATTATGATCACTCGGAAGAAAATACTTCCGTACCGCCTTCATCAATCATCTCCAAGGCCTTGCCACCGCCACGGGCGACGCAGGTCAGGGGGTCTTCCGCCACAATCACGGGCAGACCGGTCTCTTCCATTAATAGTCTATCTAAATCACGTAGCAATGCCCCACCACCGGTGAGTACCATGCCGCGCTCGGCGATGTCTGCGCCTAGGTCTGGCGGCGTTTGTTCTAGCGCCGCTTTAACCGCGCTCACAATACCGCTTAGGGGTTCTTGCAGAGACTCTAAAATTTCATTGCTGTTCAGTGTGAAGCTGCGAGGAATACCCTCAGACAGGTTACGACCCTTGACTTCAATTTCACGAATTTCTTTGCCAGGGTAGGCCGAACCAATTTCATGTTTGATCCGCTCAGCGGTAGATTCACCAATCAGCGTGCCGTAGTTGCGACGTACGTAGTTGACGATGGCATCATCAAAACGGTCACCACCGATACGGACTGAGGCCGAGTACACAATGCCGTTTAGAGACAGCACCGCCACCTCTGTGGTGCCGCCGCCAATATCCAGCACCATAGAACCTTGGGCTTCGCCAACTGGCATGCCGGCACCGATAGCAGCAGCCATCGGTTCTTCGATCAAATAAACTTCCCGCGCGCCTGCTCCAGCGGCAGATTCTTTAATTGCACGACGCTCGACCTGGGTTGAACCGCAAGGCACGCAAATCAATACGCGAGGGCTGGGGCGGAAAAAACGGGTCTCGTGAACTTTGTGGATAAAGTGCTGCAGCATTTTCTCCGTCACGGTGAAGTCTGCGATCACACCGTCTTTCAGCGGCCGGATAGCAACGATGCTGCCTGGAGTACGCCCAATCATGCGTTTGGCTTCCATCCCAACGGCCGCAATGCTTTTCGGGCCACCGGGACCTCTGTCTTGACGCACAGCAACCACAGACGGTTCATCGAGAATGATGCCTTGGCCACGAACGTAAATCAGGGTGTTAGCCGTACCCAAATCGATCGAAAGATCGTTAGAAAACATGCCGCGAAAACGCTTGAAAACCATTAGAAGTGTCACCTACGAAGGTAAATTACAAAAGAATAGAATAGAAAGTGCGCCTAATTTATCAACTCAAGGGGGCTTTGGGCAAGCAATGGTCTGTGATACCTTGTTTCTTTTTTATACTGTGCCCCAATTTCCAAGAGTAAATCGAGAGTAAATCATGAGCCTTGAACGCAGCGATGTGGAAAAAATTGCCCATCTGGCGCGTCTGGAAATCGCCGAAGATGATATTCCTGAATACGCCCAAAACCTATCCAAAATTTTGGATCTTGTTGCTGAAATGAACCAAGCTAACACCGATGGTGTCGAGCCCATGGCGCATCCGTTGGATGCGGTACAGCGTCTGCGGGACGATGTCGTGACGGAAACCAATCAACGCGAACATTTTCAGCAAAATGCCCCTCAGGTCGAGCAGGGACTTTTTTTGGTGCCTAAGGTTATCGAGTGATTGCGCTTGAACTTAAATTATTGCTTCACCTAGGTACCCCTTCGAATTTAACATTCTTTCGGTTTGAATATGCATAATAAAACCATAGCTCAATTATCAGCAGCCCTTCACGCTAAGGAAATATCCAGCGAAGAGCTGACCCAAGACTATCTCGATCGCATCGAGAAATTTAACCCCAGCGTCAATGCCTACGTTACTGTGACGGCCGAGCAAGCCCTGGCCAGCGCTCGTGCGGCGGATAAATACATCCAAGCGGGCAGTGCCGGTCCGTTGACCGGTATCCCCCTCGCTCACAAAGATATTTTCTGCACCAACGGGGTGAAAACCACCTGCGGTTCAAAAATGCTCGATAACTTCATCGCGCCTTACGATGCCACAGTCGTGACCAAAATGACGGATGCAGGCATTGTCATGTTGGGTAAAACCAATATGGATGAATTTGCCATGGGCTCGTCTAACGAAACGAGTTTTTATGGTCCGGTCAAAAACCCTTGGGCGCTTGAAGCCGTGCCAGGCGGCTCGTCTGGTGGCTCTGCCGCCGTTGTTGCAGCGCGTTTAGCGCCTGGTTCTACCGGTACTGACACGGGTGGCTCGATTCGCCAGCCTGCCGCTTTGTGTGGCATTACTGGTTTGAAACCGACTTACGGCAGTGTCTCGCGTTACGGCATGATTGCTTTTGCTTCGAGTCTTGATCAGGCAGGCCCAATGGCTCGCACCGCGGAAGATTGTGCAATGTTGCTACAAAGCATGGTGGGTTTCGATGAAAAAGACTCGACCAGTGTTGATCGGGCTGCACCCAGCTATACGGTGGATTTGGACAAGCCGCTCGATGGCTTGCGTATCGGTTTGCCCAAAGAGCATTTCGAAGAAGGTCTTGATCCGCAAGTCGCCAAGGTTGTTGAGGCGGCGATTGACGAATACAAAAAGCTAGGAGCTGAGATTGTTGATATCAGCTTGCCGAACACCAGTTTGTCTGTGCCTGCCTATTACGTTGTCGCACCAGCAGAATGTTCGTCCAATCTGTCTCGTTTTGATGGTGTACGTTTTGGCTATCGCTGTGAAAACCCAAAAAATCTAGAAGATTTGTACAAGCGCTCGCGTGGTGAAGGTTTTGGCCCTGAGGTGAAGCGTCGTATTTTGATTGGTGCTTATGCCCTGTCTGCCGGTTATTACGATGCTTATTATCTAAAAGCCCAGCGCTCTCGCCAATTAATTAGTAACGATTTCAAAGCAGCATTTGAAAACGTTGACGTCATCATGGGGCCCACCGCTCCGCATACGGCCTTTAATCTTGGCGAAAAGGCCGATGATCCAGTGTCGATGTATTTGTCAGACATCTACACCATTGCCGTTAACTTGGCGGGCCTACCAGGCATGTCGGTACCGGCAGGTTTTGTGAACAATCGTCCTGTGGGTTTGCAGATCATCGGTAACTATTTTGACGAAGCCCGTCTGCTCAATGTGGCGCATAAGTTTCAACAAGTTACCGATTGGCACGATCAAGCGCCTGAAGAATTTAAATAATTTGTTGAGTCTCCCGCGATTAGCTTTGCGAAGCAATCGCGGCGAGCTTAGAGAAACAAAAAGAGGAATACACAATGCAATGGGAAGTCGTAATCGGGTTGGAGATCCACGCCCAGCTGGCTACCAAGACTAAGATTTTTTCGGGCGCATCGACGGCCTATGGCGCTGAGCCAAACACCCAAGCCTGTGCGGTCAGTTTAGGCCTGCCTGGTGTGTTGCCGGTGCTAAATAAAGAAGCACTGCGCATGGCAGTTAAATTTGGCCTGGCCAATGATTGCGAAATCACCCGTCACTCGGTGTTTGCCCGTAAAAACTATTTTTATCCGGATCTGCCCAAAGGCTATCAGATCAGCCAAATGGATTTGCCCATCGTCGGCAAAGGTCATTTGGAGATCGACTTAGGCAATGGCGGCACTAAAAAAATCGGAATTACCCGCGCGCACTTGGAAGAAGATGCGGGTAAATCTTTGCATGAAGATTTTCACGGCTCGACAGGGATTGATTTAAATCGTGCCGGTACGCCGCTGCTAGAAATTGTGTCAGAGCCTGACATGAGCAGCGCCAAAGAAGCTGTCGCCTACATGCGCAAAATTCACGCCTTGGTTCAGTACTTGGAAATTTGTGATGGCAACATGCAAGAAGGCTCGTTCCGCTGTGATGCCAACGTCTCAATTCGACCCAAAGGTCAGCAAGAATTAGGCACCCGCACCGAGTTGAAAAATATCAACTCTTTCCGATTTGTTGAACGTGCGATTAATATCGAAATCGAACGCCAAATTGATGTTATCGAAGGCGGCGGTAATGTCGTGCAAGAAACGCGTTTGTTTGATCCCGAAAAGGATGAAACACGGTCAATGCGTTCCAAAGAAGAAGCCTTCGATTACCGTTATTTTCCTGATCCTGATTTATTACCTGTCGTGATTGATGACGAATACATAGACGCGATTCGCGCTACTTTGCCCGAATTGCCCGATGCTAAAAAAGCCCGTTTGATCGCTGAGTTTGCACTGAGTAATGATGATGCCAATGCCTTAACCTCGGATAAAAAATTAGCTGAGTTTTTTGAAGCGACTGTGGCAGCCTCCGGCGGCGAAGGCAAGCTTTCTTCCAACTGGACATTAGTTGAGCTGTTAGGCGCGCTGAACAAAGAAGGCAAAACCATTGCCGACAGTCCTGTCACTCCCGCCATGCTCGGCGGCATGATTAAACGCATTAAAGACAACACCATCTCCGGCAAAATCGCCAAGACGGTGTTTCAAGCCATGTGGGCCGGTGAAGGTGATGCCGACACCGTGATTGACAAAAAAGGCCTGAAACAAGTCACCGATACTGGTGCGATAGAAAAACTCATCGACGAAGTCATCGCCAACAACCAAGCCCAAGTGGAACAATACCGCGGCGGCAACGAAAAAGTATTTGGTTTTTTTGTCGGCCAAGTAATGAAAGCTTCGCAGGGTAAAGCCAACCCTGGGCAAGTGAATCAGATGTTGAAGGCGAAGTTACAGGGTTAAGTGTTAATTGCTGGATATTTAAGGGAGTATAGCCCGTTGGGCTTGCTCCCTTTTTAACGCCTGCTGTTTATCTACTGCTTGATGATATTGATGTCACGAAACTGAATGGTGAGACCATTGCCTTTTAACTCAACTAGTGAAAGTTGCTTGACGTGGGCGGGAAAATTATCAAATTGGATGCTAGATTTTGTTTTTATGTCCGAGACTAGGGTGCCTGAGACACGTTGGTGATGGCTATTGTTGTTAGCGAGATTAACGCGGTTGGCTGAGTATTCATTGCCGTCAGTATCAAAGATACGAGAGCGGTTATTATTGCCCCAATTACCAAATAAACGTATGTTTCTATCTTTGTCTTCACTGGTGATTTTGAATTCGCAGCTAAGGCCTCGCTTGGCGGCACGGCCGGGGCTTAAACTACAAGTCTGTAGTTCAAACATAAAGCCATGCTGGGACACTGTTTCGAAAACTTGCGGTTGTGCTGGGACGGGCGTGGCAGTCTCGATGGGTTCAGGCGTTGGCTCGGGAGCAATAGTGACCGCAGGTGGTGGCGGGGCAGGTGCTGGGCGAGGCGCAGGCTCAGCTCGTTTTGCGGGGCGCTCAAAATCGTCATCCATTCGGTCAAACTCTCGGTCGAAGTCCTCAAAGCCTTTGTCTGCTTGGTGTTGTTGGCGTTGATAGTCCCGATCGTTACTAAAAGGTTCGGCATGAGAGGGGGCGCTGAAAAGTAAACTGACTAACGTTATGCAGTACAGGCGGGTGAGGGGGTGTGTTTTTTGCGCCATGATCATCATCCTTGTTGATTAGTCTACTGAAGAGTGTCTCGTTTTGACCCTGTCGGGTCGTGGAGAGGTTTATCCTTGCTTTCGTAGGCAGTATCTTAGCGAGGTCTGGTTTAAATACCAAGAAGAGCCGATAAATTATGTGGGCTCTGTTTAGCCAGGAATACATGGCGGAGAGCACCTAGAGGCCTGCGTTGCACTTGTTCGTGCGGTCAGGCATTAGATGCTAGTGGCGGCGGGAGGCCCTTATCAGTATGGGCGAGAGGATTGCTTCGAGCAGTCGCTAGAAATTGAAGCTATTTGCGAGGCTGTCTTGATCTTCCTGATCTTGTTTCTGGGTGTAGGAAGAATAAGTTTGAACCGTCTGGAGCTGTAGTTCTAGCTCTAGAGTATCTTCATTTTCTTCTAGGTAGTCGTTATCAATGAGCTTGCTTGGTGGATACAACATAATTTTCCTGCTCCTCGTCATCGTCTAACTACATTTTTAGCACACTAGGCCCTCATACTTCTATCGTATTCTCAGGATAAAAGTTTAATTTGTAGTATTTTTGGGCTAACACGCGTTACTGGCCGTTTTTTAGAATATGGGTTCTAAGCTGTCTTCCAGCTCGTAGCGTTCTGTTTCCTGAGCGCGTTGTCGCTGATAAATCTCCGCTTTTAATTCTAGCCACAAGGCTTCATAGGCCTTGGCTGGGTGGCTAGAACTGGCGAAGACGTGTAAAGGGCATCGTTCGTTACCCATACGCTCTATGTCCGCTGAGTACGGGATGGATGTACCGAGGATGTTGGCATTGAGATTGGGTGGTCGATCAACCACGAGGCGATGCATTGTTTTTCTGCGGTCAACCAAGGTGAAAAAGGTGATAAGTCGGGGTGCATTTTCGGTGTCCGCTTGTATTGAAATAATTTGGCGTAAGGTGCGTAGCGAGAGTGTCGTTGGGATGGTGGGGACTAATAATATGTCTGAGCTATGAAAAATATTATCTGAGAGCAAGGATGTGGTCGGTGGGCAATCTAGAAAAATATAGTCATATTGCCCCATTAGGTTGCTAAGCAGCTTGCTTAGGCGGCGCTCGGAGTGGCGGCTTGTGCTTAATAACAAGTCGATATTTCTTATCGAGTAGTCCGCTGGAATAATGTCGATACCCGGGTAGCTAGTGGATTCGATAAAGCTGGCTAAGGTGGACTTTTGACGCAGCATATTGGCTGCGCGACCGCTTTGCTGCTTGGGCTCGGTACGGTAATAAAAGCTAGAAGCACCCTGAGGGTCCAGATCCCATAACAAAACTTTGCCACCTTTTTGTGCGGCAAGAAACGCCAGGTTGACGGCGGTAGCGGTTTTGCCCACGCCGCCTTTTATGTTGTAACAGGCGATTATGTTCATTATTTTTTGCCCATAGTTGTGGGTGTTTCGGTTTCAGAATTAACGCTGATGTTGGCCTGTTTCTTTACTACCCACCCCACCCACATCCAACGGCCGCACTCCCAGGATAAGTCGGCAGTGGGGGTTGGCGCAAGTACCTGATCTTATTCATCGGGTGTACGGTAGTGAATAGCCGAAATGGAGTAGTTAAGCTCGCCCTGATGTGCTTGGACTGTCACATCGTCGTCTAATTTTTTTCAAAAGGGCTTTAGCGAGGGGGTATCTATGCTGAGTACAGCCCTGATTCTCTACTTATGGTGCATACTCGGCAAAAGCTTCTTCACCTGTCATATTGCGAGTTTCATTTGAAAAACAGTAATAATCTGGTTTTTTATCTATAAACACCTGCAGACCTAAAACAAAACCTTCATCGGCATCAAAAATACCTACCGGCATAAAATATTGTTTATTTTCCTTTACCCTATAAAAAAGGTGGCTTCCACAGCTCATGCAAAAGCCGCGCTCCGCCCAATCAGATGACTCATAAATACTAATGTTTTCTTCTCCTTCAAAGGAGACATTTATTCCACAGTCTATGCTCAACAATGGGCCACCTCCCCATCTTCTGCACATACCACAATGACACGCCCAGACCTCGGTACTTATATCTGGCACCGCTACTTTAACGTTTCCACAAAGGCAGTGACCTTTACTTATTTTTACATCAGACATTATTTCTCCCTACCCCATAAAATGCCTTGAGGCTGTTTGACGGTTATTTGAAGACAACAGCAATGCCTAACTCTCGACATCCAAATAGTCCCATGTGTGAAATTCTTGTCATAAATCATGTTTTACAATCACTCATTTTGGATTCATTGTTCCAATGAACTCCATTTATTCGGTTAACGTATCTGCCATCTCACTAGCCACTGCAAATAGTACTCATGCCGCTCTTATCACATTTGATTCAGTCGGTGGCGGCGGGTTCAGCCCTTTACAAGTTTTGTAGAAGACGATTTCACTGTATCAGCTACGAATGCGATATAGAACCTTGTGGCCATTGGGCAGTAGCTGTGGCTGATGGCCACTTAAGAAGCATCTCTACCGACTTTCCAATGAACTACACACCCTCAGGGCCGTATTACGGCAAGCTAGCAACCAGATACACCCCTTTTCATCAAATGCCTAAACACCAGGTTGGGTTATAGCTCAGTGAGCTTTACCGATATCCAAAACTACATGGGCTGTAGTTTGCTGTAGAGATTTTTTGCTTTTGGGTGTTTATAGCCTAGTTAGCGGCGTTTAGGTCGCCATCAATTTGGCTAAATATATGTCTATTTTCTTCCATGCCTGGCATTATCAAAGACTAATAAAGTTATTTTGCTTTCGCTCAACTGGAGCAGGACCATGATAAGCAAACTACAAGCGCTCGGCCTTATTGCATTCCTCTTTTGTTCCTGCCAAGTCTCCGCACAGTGGGCCATCGAGATTGCAGACAATGATGGCGATGTCGGTTCCCACACCTCCTTAGCATTAGACAGCGGCAACCGTCCCCACATCAGTTATTACGATTACCGTGGCTGGGACAATGGCCGTGACCATGGCGTTCTGCGCTACATCTATTCAGATGGTGATTGGCAAGCTCCTCAGGTTGTGGATGAGGCAGACTCGACAGGGCACTGGACATCCCTCGCTCTGGACAGCCAGGACAGACCGCATATCAGCTATCACGACTATGGGCGGGATGTGCTGAAATATGCGCGCTTTGACGGCAATGTTTGGGTGCTGGGTAGCGGCTTGGGGATGACTCGGCCGGCTGGGGACTATACGGCCATTGCCCTGGACAGCGCTGACAGGGCGCATATCGTTGCGCGTTGGGAACATCATGACTGGGCTAGGTACATACAGGTTCTGAATGGCGACACGACAGGCGAGGCGTGCTGCGACGATGGTAGGGTATTTTCACTGGCCTTGGATCGAGATGGTCATCCCCATATTAGCTACTACGCACTGGATATTCACGGTGACTACTACCTTTGGTACGTCCACTACGATGGTAATTGGCATTACACAAAATTGACGCGAGGAACCTGGAGTTCGATTGAACTGAATGACGATGACCAGCCACGTATCAGCTACTATGACTACGAGCGCCGCTCGTTGATGTATGCCGTCTACCAGGGACAGTGGCAGTTCGAACCGGTCGACACCGGAATTCAGGTTGGACAACAAAACTCCTTGGCATTAGACAGTTATGGCCTGCCGCACATCGCCTATTGGGACCCCCTCAAACGTAACCTCAAGTACGCCTACAAAAACTATCTCGGCTGGCATGTGGAGACGGTCGATGCGCAAGACGATGTTGGTCAATGGCCCGCCATTGCCGTCGATGCGTTTGACAACCCCCACATCGCTTATTTCGACACCACAAATGAAGACCTCAAATATGCAAGCAAAAGCCGCTGCCCAGGAGACTTTGATTGTGATGGCATTGGCGACCCAGCCGATAACTGCCCCAATCTGCCCAATGGTCCCAACGACCCCGGCATCTGCGCCACCGGTACCCTGGTAGGGTCCAGCTGTGGCTCCGATGCTGACTGTGCCGGTGGGCTATGCAGTATCAATCAGGGGGATCAGGACTCGGATCAGATCGGCGATGCCTGCGACAACTGCATCTCCCGGCAAAACACTGACCAGGCTGATTATGATCGTGATGGTGTAGGTGACTCCTGCGATTGTACCGATGGTTTTTGGGGGCCAGCCGAGGAGGGTGCCGATTGTGGTGGTATATGCGCTAACGAATGTCCCGAGAAATGTGTTGGGGTCATTAGTCATGGTGAAACCGATAGCGAGATAGACCTCGTTTTTATCAGGTCTCAGGGCATGCCGATGGCGCAATTCCGTACGACGGTGTTGGAGTACCTAGAGGATGCCTACTGGGCAGACCCGCTTATTTGGCAAAACCGCTGGAAAATCAACGTCTGGTATTCGACTCAGCAGGCTACGATCACCAGTACTGGCAATCAATATGATAAGTGTGAATTCGACCCAACACAGACCGGCTGGCGCACACAGTGTCCCGGTGGCAGCGAGGGCATTATCCTCCATAATTTGAACTGTCGAGATTGGTATTCAAGCATACTGGGATCAGCCAACTCAGAAGAGTCTTTCCTGCACGAGTCGGCACATGCCATCTTTGGCTTGCAGGACGAGTACGATGATTGTAGTACCAGTTACGGGCAGATCAGCCCCTATCCCAATATCTTCAAGAGTTACGATAATTGCCTGTCGCTGTCGGCCATAAGTGATCAGTGTGGACATAATGGTCCCGGATCCCCGCCTCAAGCCTTTGCCAGCTGTGGGGACGACGACTGGTGGAAGGCTAACCCGGCTGGCACCCCGATGGATCTTGCGACCTGTCTCCCCGGCACGCACCCAGGGTGCCAATGGGGTCGAGACAGCGAGCGACGCATCGAATGGGTGTTTGAGCATTACGATGATCGACGGGCCTATACTCCGCGCGCCGATACCTCTCAAAAGGCCATCGTATTGTATGCCCATTACGACGGCACCCACCTTAGTGATCAGCGTGTGGAGATTGTCTACGGTGATACACCGGAACGCATCGTGGAACGGCACGGGCTGAAGCTGATGCTGAGTGATGCCACAGGGACGATTGTCGATGAATTTACTATTGATGAGCCTCGCTACCGTCATTATATCAACCCCTTAGGGGGGGAAATGATGGATGAAGTAGAATTCTCCATCGTATTGCCCTTCCTCGATCAGCTCAAAACCATGCAGGCCTACGATGTAGCTACCAATCGCCTTGTGGGTACCATCCCTTTGACGGAAGCGATCCGTGACTTTTGCCAAACACATAGCGTGGATCCTCAATGTATCTCCTACGACTCGGACTCAGATGGCGTAAGTGATCTTCACGACAACTGTCCTGATGTGGCTAACCCAGATCAGGCAGATGCCGATGGCGACGGTTACGGTGATGCCTGCGATACACATGGAACAGTGGTCATCAAACACTGTAACTCCGACGTTGCCGATCAACTGTACAATGACAGCGCGCTCTCCGCATGGGTTGCCGCTTGTG
>Ga0316204_10004212_pt1 | contig 26460 bp, 18 predicted proteins | sample 6monrhotite_MG_2_FD_205661 | JGI IMG/M metagenome (GOLD analysis project Ga0316204, IMG submission 205661) | Microbial mat bacterial communities from mineral coupon in-situ incubated in ocean water Damariscotta River, Maine, United States -... | ecosystem: Environmental > Aquatic > Marine >...
AGGCTTGATGGAACAGGCATGAGGGTTGGTCGATGCATGTCGATAGCGGAAACGAAACACTATCATCATTTATACCTTCAATGCGCCTCTGTATTCTTTCGGACACTGACTACTGGCCACTGACCACTCCAATCTCACTCCTTCACGTTCAGTGCACGTTGCCAGTCCATTTTTTGGACCGCCCACTGGACCGGGAAGTGCGCGACGAATGTGAAGATGACGCCCGTGATTATCGTAATCACAAAACTACGAGGCTCGATAACAAACGGCATCCGCAACATTTCCGTGCTCGATGCTTTGTCGATAACGTAGCTGAGCCAACAGCCCATCGGCAATCCGACGGCCGTTCCCAGCATGTTGAGCAGGAAACTTTCGCGAAAGAAGATCGCCCCCACTTCGCGCGGCGTGTACCCCAACACCCGCAGCGTGGCGATCTCCTGTTGCCGTTCGGCCAAGGATATCAGCGAAGCGGTCAACACGCTGCCACAAAAAATCAAACCTGCGAACAGGACCATGATGGCTACTACGGCGATCGTGGGGCCTAAAATCAATTCTTCCAGCAGCATCTTTTGCTCGCGCGCCGATCCGACGCCCTGCAATGCGGGGAACTGTTTCAATTCCCGGAACAAATTCTGCCGCGCCTGTTCCCCCGGCTGGACTTTTAATTGGAGTGACGTAACAGACGTCTCTTCTCCCACGAGATGATTCAAGTATTCGAGATTGGCGAACGCTGAGATGCCCATCAGCGATTCATAAACACGGGTCACCGGGATCATGATTTCGCGTGTCTCCCCCTTGAGCGGAACAATGGTCAACTGATCGCCGGCGGAAACATCCAGCATGTTTGCCAGTTGGCTGTTGATCATGACGCCTGTATCGGGAATTGGAATGGGGTTTCCCTGCGCATCGCGGGGAATCGTCAGCCGGGCGGTCGGTACGATTCCCGTAATGCCTCCTTTTTTCTTGTGCAGGCCATTGTGAAATGTACAGCCAAGTCCAAACACTGGCTCGACAAGATCCACACCGGGCAAGCGTTGTGCCTCGTAAACCACACTAAAATCATGCTCCCCTTTCAGGGCGATTTCGTAATCGCTGAGCATCATTTTATCGAACTGGAACGTGATGATCTCCTGGAACGAGTCCATCATGTGCATGGTGACAAACACCAAGGAGGCGCCCGTCATCGCAGCGAACAGTCCCGTGGCGGTACGTACGCGCTGGCGGGCGATGCTGCGGATCACGATCTGCCAGCGGAAATCGAGCCGTCGCCAAAAAAAACTTCCTTGTTCCAAAAACGTCCGCCGTCCCACGACCGGTGGCTTGGGCCGCATCGCCTCGGCCGGTTTGAGCCGCATCACCGCTCGCACGCCGCGAAGCGTCCCCAAGACCGAAAACAAGATGCTCAACAGCACGCCGACGCCCAAGATGTATGGATAGGGACGATTGATGAGTCGCGGGAATTCAAAAAATTGCGTCTGCATTTCCGTCACTAAGCCGGCCAACCAATATCCCAATCCCACGCCGAGGACCCCACCAATGAGTCCAATGATCACGCCAAAGTTCAAATAATGACCGAAGATGGTCCAATTACTGACGCCGATCGCTTTCAGGGTGCCCACAATCGTGCGTTGTTGCTCGGCAATCCGCATCATCAACACGTTGAGAATCAGGATGGCGACAACCATAAAAATTGGCGGCAAAATCGTCGATTCAATTTTGATCTTCTCGAGTTGGTCGACCACCATCTGGTTTGAGGGCTGCTTCGCCAGCGCCGTCGCCGTCGCCTTGCCAAAGGGGGCCAGCACCGTTTCGACTTGATCGAGCACGCGCTGCGGTCGTTGCCGGACTTCGGATGCCAGCAGTCCAACCACCTGATTGGCTGCCCCCTGGAAATCGAACACCTCTTCAGCAAACGACTGCTTGACGAAGAAAATGCCGTAATTGTTCGAATCGGGAAATATGCCCCCCTGCGACATCGTGTAGACGTACTCGGGGCTGATGGCCGTTCCAACGATGAACAATTCTTGACGGCGGTTGTTGAGCAACAAGTGAATTGTATCGCCCGGTTTGAGTTCCCGCGCCCGGGCGAAGGCATCGCTGACGATAACTTCTTCGCTGCGGAGATTGGTGAAATATCCCCCGCTGCGGATCACGATATTGTTGATCACAGGCGTCGGTTCAGCGGGAAGGGAGATCACCTCACCCGATAGGGGCCGATCCACTCCCTCCAAGTCGACTGAGACGTTGAAATTGATCCGCGGTCGAAAGTCGGAAATACCGCGGATTTCCCGCAGACGTTCCAATTCAAGCTGGGGGATTTTTTCGATGTCGATCCAAAAGTCGGCCATCCGGCTTTGTGCGTAATAACTGCGGCGCGAGGATTCGAGATTGAAGTACAGCGACAGGTACATCACGAACCCGGCGATGCCGACTGTGAGGATCGCCACGATGGCAATCAACAGCCCCTTGACCGCATACAGATCGCGGCGCAGCTTGCGATCAAGAACGCTCAACGTGGGGTCTCCTGGGCGAGGGGTTGTGTGCGGCGCGGACTGCCGATTAGATTAACGACCTGTGCGCCCAGCGGCCAATGCTTCGGCGGGGATTTTGCGATTTTCCGGTGCGGCAAGACGCGAAGACGCCAAGTTAACAGGGCGGATACGTTTCGCCGTTGTGCACCTTGTTGCTGTATGATTTCCGGTTTGTATTACGTCGTCACACCGAAACGCTGTCGGGCGTTTCCAGGTAGCGGAGTGAAATCCATGAGCATGATCTATGTTCTCCATCAGGCCTCCGACGAAACTATTGAAGGATTACTCGCCGATCCGGAGTCCGTTTTGAAATTCCTCGGCATGGAACGCCACGGTCACACCGCCAATCGGGGCTGCCTGTCGTTGTTATTCGCCATCTTTCGTGAGAACCGCGCGGCTGCAGCCCCAGGCGTGGAACCGGAAGCCGGATCCGCAGTTGCTCCCGCGGATGAGTTACCAAGCTGCGACCTTGATAAAGCGTGGCATGGACTACATTTTCTGTTGAGTGGCTCGGCCTGGGAGGGAGAGCCGCCAGCAGCATTCTTGCTGAATTGGGGAGCAGGAATTGGCGAGGTGGATGTCGGCTACGGCCCTGCTCGCGCCTTGACACAAGCGCAAACCGCCGAAATCGGTGATTTCCTCGACGGCATTGATCAGGCCGAGTTGCGCTCGCGATTCGACCCAGAACTGATGATGCACGAGAGCATCTACCCCACGATTTGGGACCGTGACCCGACGGAAGACGACACCTTAGGATACGTCATGGAGTATTTTGACATACTACGACAGTTCGTCAGACGCACCGCCAACGATGGTCTAGGCATGGTCGTCTATCTTGGGTAAGCAGCGTGTCGCTCGAACGAGTGGGTGGATCTGCAGATACCTGTTGCAGCTATTTCACGTCGGCCAAATCAAGCCCTTCGTTGCCCGACTGCTTCACGTGGCACTGCACACATCGCGCGCGTTCGGAGTGTGTGCATCGAATTTCGGGACGGGCGGCTTCGCCGGCATGGCAGGAGCGGCAGTTCTCACGCATGAACTGGTGATGCGGGATAACAGGGGGCGCGCCCTTGAAAGCCTGATCGCCGTGGGTTGGCAATTTCAAACCGACGAAGGCATTGTCGCGAAAGTTTTCCGGTGTTTGGGAAAACACGTGACATTGACGACAACGGGATTGGTCGCTCATGCCGGGCGTTTGCAAGTGCGGGTTGGCCGGTGCCAGTCCAGAACCGATGCCCGGTGTCCGTGCTCCCACGTCATTGTGACAACGAATGCACTTTCCCGATTGCCGAGCGTGGGGAATGACCGGTGGGGCGCCGCTGTAGGCGACACGCTGACTACGGGCCGCCAAACTCGCTGGAATAGTTATCCCCAAGTTTACGTCATTCGGCGCAGCGCCACACCCGGATAATCCGACAATGATCGCAGCCATCGCCACCGCGAATGGTTTTCGCATTAGGCCTTCTCCAGGCGTACCGCGCATTTCTTGTAGTCCGGTTCCTTGCTGATGCAGTCCATCGCGTCCAACGTGAGCACATTGGCCAATTTCGCTTCGTCGAAAAAGGGAATGAACAGCGAACCGATCGGAGGTTGTCCGCGACCGTCGACAACGGCCGGCAACGTCAGCGTGCCGCGACGGCTGATGACATTGACCTTGGTGCCGGTTTCAACCCCCAAACGATCTGCATCGGCGCGATTGACTTCGACGTACGCCGCCGGAACCGCTTGGTGCAATTCCTTAACGCGGCGCGTCATGGAGCCGGTGTGCCAATGTTCCAACACGCGACCAGTCGACATCCAGTACGGATATTCGTCGTCGGGGACCTCTGCCGGCGGATGGTAGGGCCGCAACCACAGCGCCGCCTTTTCACCAAATTTTTTGGCTTTGTAAAAATGAACGCCTTCGGATTTTGTGACGTAAGGATCATAGCCGGCGGCGTAGCGATAGGGGGTCTCCTTGCCATCGACGACCGGCCAGCGCAGGCCACGTTCCTGTTTCAATTGTTCATAGCTGGCTAAGTCCTTGCCGATTCCCAAACCGAATTGACGATACTCTTCGAACATCTCCTCGTGCCAGTTGTCTTCGGAATAGTTGAACAGATCTCCCATTCCCATGCGTTTGGCAACTTCGATGATCTGCCAAGCGTCCTCTTTGGCCTCACCGGGCGGTTCGACGGCTTTGTTCCATTGTTGCGTGCGGCGTTCGGTATTTCCGAAGACGCCTTCCCGCTCGACCCAGGCAGCCGACGGCAGGACCAAGTCGGCGATCTCAGTCGTGGGAGTGGGGTAAATATCGCTGACGACGATAAAACGCCCGTCACCTGGCTTGCGTTCAAAACGGGTCAGATTGGGCAATGAAACCCAGGGATTGGTGACTTGAATCCACATCGTCTTTACGTCGCCGCGGGCTAAGGCCCGGAACAAATCGACGGTGTGGTATCCCGGTTTTTCTGGAATTGTTCCCGGTTCGAGTCCCCAGATTTTTTCTGCTTTTTCGCGATGCTCGGGAACCGTCACCAACATGTCGGCCGGCAGACGGTTGGACAGCGTGCCGACTTCCCGCGCGGTACCGCAGGCCGAGGGTTGGCCGGTCAAACTGAGTGGGTTGTTGCCCGGCCGGCTGATTTTTCCGGTGATTAAGTGCAAATCATTGATCAGATTATTCATCCATGTCCCGCGGACATGCTGGTTCACTCCCATGCACCACAAGCTGACGGTCCCGCGGTTGGGATCGCCGTAGATGTCGGCCAACATGTGGATCTGATCTTCACTGAGACCGGTCAATTCGCTGACTTTGTCCGGGGTATAATCAGCCAGAAACGTCTTGAGTTCTTCCAGTGAACTGTCCTTGGCCACGTCCTTGAATTTGTAGCTCTCCGCCTGGTCGCCAAAGCAGCCGTAGCCGATTTCATTGAGATCTTCAATACCGCGTTTGAAGACAACGTTTTCATTGACGAACGCTTCGTCCACTTTGCCGTTCTCAATAATCAGATGCAGGATTCCATTGGCGAGCGCCAAGTCGCTGCCCGGCTGCATTTGCAAAAAGGCGTCGGCGTATTCTGAAGTATCGGTCCAACGCGTTGCGATATCGATAATCCGCACGCTGGGATTCTTGCGTTGATTCTCCAAAATGCGGCTGAATAACACGGGGTGCATTTCCGCCATGTTATTGCCCCACATGATGAAATCATCGCCCGCTTCAAAGTCTTCATAACAGCCCATTGGCTCGTCGCTTTGAAACTGCGTCATGAACCCCATCACGGCACTGGCCATGCACAGCCGCGCGTTCGGCTCTAGGTTATTGCTCTTTAACCCACCACGAAACCATTTGGTCGCGGCGTAACCGTCGAAGACCGTCCACTGGCCGGAACCGTACATCGACACCGCCTCGGGGCCGTCACTGTCGAGTGTTTCCTGGAATTTTTCTGCAATCAGGTCCAAGGCATCGTCCCAGGATATTTTCTCCCAGCCACGGCCATCTGCTTTACGGCGTAGCGGCGACGTTAGTCGATCTTTGCCATATAAGATGCCTGGCAAATGATAGCCTTTGACGCACAATAATCCACGATTGACCGGACTGGCCTCGTCGCCGCGGACGGCTAGTACCTTGCCGTCCTCAACGCCGACTTCGACACCACAGCCAGTCCCGCAAAACCGGCACGGTGCTTTAGACCAAGTTAAGCCTTCGACTTCGGCGCGACTCACTTGAGTGGGGGTCGATCCGGGTGTGCACGACAACATTGCCGACGCTCCGGCCGTAACTCCCAATTGCGTCAGGAAATTTCTGCGATTGACGCTCACAATTGCGGTCCTCGATGATTCAAGTGGTGATAGGCGTCGAGCCCATCGGAGCGGAGTAGCCGTTAGTTGGGGGTGGAGGGCGAGCGTTCTGGTTCTATTCCCCCGGTTTTTGCGCGTTTTTCCATTGGTGTTCCGGACGGGCGAGGATTTCGTCGATCACCTGGTTCACGGCCTCGGCTTGCTCGGTTTTGCCTTCCTCGGCGGCATGTGCGGTGATTTCCTGCGCTTGGGGAATCAACTCCATATAGAACCGCTCGGCAACTTCATACATACCGTGCCAGTGCGCATAGTCAGGGGCCATCATCGAGGCTCCGTGCCGTGCGCGGCGGCCTTCATGATGCCACAAGTAGAACCAAGTCCACTCGATTTCCTCGTCGAAATTCATCGGCGTCGTCAGCTCTTGTTCCTTAAGCGCGGCCATAATGGCCTTGCCGGGCTTGCCGAATTTTTCATTGTAGAGGTGGACGAAATCATCGTATTGCTTGTAGAAGCCATCGACGTAATTTTGTGTGTGGCAATGCAAGCAGACGTCTTGCATCCGTTGGCGTTTGTTCATGGCCGAATCGGCAACCAAGGCGGACCGTTTTTGCGGGTCGGTTTCGGTGACAATCTTGCCGTTGGCATCGGTATCCATCGGCAGGCTGACCGGGGGACGGTTGGTCCAGGAAATCCGCAGCCCGGGATCATGGGTCACCTTTCCTTCGCGCGAATGGGCCGACATGTGGCAGGTCGCACAGGTGGGGGCCTGCGTATAATCTTTGCCAAGTACCCACTCCGCCGCGTCTAAATTCATATGGTCCTTGAGGTCACGAAAGGCGACGCCGTGTTTCGATTCTTCGTAGATTTCCTTCTGCGGGTGATCCGGCCCCAGGTGACATTTTCCGCAGTTTTCCGGTTGCCGCGCCCGGCGGGGTGAAAAGTCATGCCGACTGTGACAGGCCGAGCAGGAACCCAGCGAGCCGTCCAAGTTGAGCCGGCCAATGCCCGTGTTGGGCCAAGTATCGGAATGGAATTGCGGTTGTCCATCTTTCATGGCGATGTTGGCCATGGCCACCTGATTGGTCGGCCGGCCATTTTCGTCCGGTTGGAGATCATCGACAGTGATTTGGCTGCCGTCCTTGCCCAACAAGGCAACCTTTGATCCGTGGCATTGTTTGCAACCGACAGTCGCACTGGCCATGCCATTGATTTTTTCATCAGTCATGCCGGGGGTTTTGGAATGCGGATTGAAGGGGACCCGCGAGCCTTCGACCGTTTCAGCCAGGAAATTGTCCAATGACGCCAGAATATTTCCCGCCTTGGCATGGTGGCTGTGTTCGAATTCCTCATATTCCTTTTGATGGCAGCGGGAGCAGTCACGGGGCGTAACCACGGTGGCGATCAGCACTCCTTTGTGCTCAAACGCGTCGGCATCCCCTTTTTCAGCTTGATGACATTCGACGCAGCCGACCCCCTTGGCCGCATGCGTGCTCCCCATCCAGTGGTCGACGATCCCCGGCGATTGCTTTGCTTGCCCATGGCATTGGACGCAATCCTGCGAACTGGCCGGAACGACAACATGCGCTCCGCGGCCGCCTGCCTCCGCTTCTTTGCGCACCAACTCCATCCGTTGCACAAAAATCAACGACGCTAAAAACGCGAGGCCTAGAAAGCCGATGATGAACTGTTTGACTTTAAGTGACATGTCTGACGGACTTTCCTAATCGGTGGTCTCAACGATTGTCGAAAGAAGGGAGTGCGATAATTGGTCAATGATTCCGGATACGTTAGTGGGCGACCGCTGCTTCCCAGACGGTTAAACCGATGATCGCCGACGCCCCCAAAATGCCGATCCAGACACTCGCTTCAGCGAAACGTGTGTAGCGGCGAAACAAAGCGTCGATGAACGGCCAAATGAACATTACAAACACGATGAAGCCCATGCTGAGCACGGCCACCGTACCGGAAAATAACTTTAGCCAGCGAAATGTTACGTAGAAAAACCATTCTGGTTTAATAATCTCCGGGGTCGTCAACGGATCGGCCTGTGGCCCCATGGAAGCGGGAATGACCGTCGCCAGCACGCTGAGCAAAACCATCAACACCAAACCCATGATCAGTTCGGTATAAAAATGATCGGGGAAGAAATCGAACTGTTTGGGTTCGTCGGGAGGCTCGTCACCAAATTCAAACTCGGTCACGCCTTGCAGCCGAATAATGCCAATGTGGATCGCCAGCAGAAAAATGATCGTTGCAGGCAACACGGCGGCGTGGAGAATGTAAAACCGCGGCAGAGTGTTTTTGTTATAGGTATCCCCCGCCAGCAACATCTGTTTGGCATATACCCCCACCACCGGAACCGTGTCGCTGATATTGGCGGCGACCGTGGCACCCCAATAACTGAGTTGCTCGTACACCAGACTGTATCCAGTAAAACCGGTGACCAACGTGCATAACAACAAACACATGCCGATCATCCAGTTGATTTCTCGGGGTTTGCGATACGCACCGGTGAAATAAACCCGCATCTGATGCAAGATCACCGCCGCTACCATCAATGTGGCGGCCCATTTGTGGACGCTGCGGAAGTACCAGCCGTATGCCACGTCGTGCGTGATATTGCGGACCGATTCATAGGCAGTTTCGGGAGCGGGCTGATAATAAAACGCCAGCAGGATTCCGGTGAAAATCTGCACTACAAATAAGTACGCCGGCGTGCCGCCCAGACAGAACCACCAGCGCCGTAAGTGATTGGGGACCGGCTCATTCGTCAATTCCGCAAGCTGGGCCTGCGAAACCGGGATCCGCTCACTGAACCATGCTTTGATGGCGTTCATGATTGTGTTTCTACGCGGTCAGTTAATGAATCAAACATTCAGAGATGTGTTCGCACAGGATGTTGGGCGAATCCTCATTCGAATTACGCCAACGATTCCCGGGGGACTTCGATAAACAGCAACCCGTTTTCAACCTGCAATGAATATTGCGGCAATGACTGGCCTGCGTCCGCAGGTGGTCCGGTGATCGCCTTGCCGGCGGCGTCGAATGCACCGTTATGGCAGGGACAGAAAAACCGATCGTTTTGCCCTTCCCAGTGGACCTGGCAACCCAAATGCGGGCAAACACTGGACAGAGCGATGAAATCCGCGGCTGTTCCCTCATCCGCCAATCGCGTTATGACGATGGATTGTCCCGAGGGAGTGCGATATGTCATCGATCCACCAACGTTGATGCCGGCCAAATCGGTGACAAACGTCCAAATTGAATTTCCGCCACTGTTGGGAAACAAATAACGCGCTGCGAGGGCGGCAAATAGACCGTATCCACCGACGAGTCCGGCCAACATCGTGCACCAGGAGAGGAAGCCTCGACGATCATGCCCCGCCTTCTGATCATTCTTTTTTTCAGCGATGGCCTGAGCCATAACGGCAAACTCCTGGCGAATGCATTATGTCGACAAAAAGTCGACTTCACAACCACGCAACACTACGATCCAGTGCGCCCCACCGCGTTATTCACAAGGATGCCACTGCCCATCCTTTATTAAAATGACGCAACCTGTAGACACAAAAAAACCCTTACGGAGCACCTGTCGAGCACACCATTAGGGCTTACATAACCAATCAGTACGCTACCGCCCATCATGGGCGACAACGGATATCAATTTAGCAGAATGAAAAAATCTGGTCAACCGGGGGCGACATATTCACATGCGCTCCTATTCGCCACTACCGGTTCGACCTAATTCGGTTGGGCCAAACCGGGGATAACCAATGGAACCTCAATCAATTCCAGTTCGTCCGCCAATGTTCGGGTTTGTTGGACGTCAACCAGAGCGCGATCATCGAGGATGTCGAGATTGGTGAGGATGATTTGATCGCCCGCTTCCAACCCTTCGTCGATCAGCACCAACGACTGCAGCGTGCGGCCACGCACGATGCGCCGCTTTATTGCGCGGCCTTGGTCAGCGACATAGACCATGCCACTCGTGACGCAATCCCGTGGCACCGCGACGGCGTCTGGGATCACCGGTCCCTGGATTCTGGCGTTGACGAACGTGCCTGGGAGCAAGGGAATCGGTTGGTCGGCGTTTTCAACGCGAATGTAAACTTCGACCGTTCGCGTTGACTCGTCCGCCTGAGGAGAAACCCTTTCGATGATCCCCGTCCACTGCCCAGGAGAAGTCGTGTTCCGCGCCAAAACCACGGTGGGGTTGTCCCCCGCTTTTAACAAGGCCGCCACTTTTTCATAGTCGCCCAGTGCCAGCGGGATCGGAACTTCAATTACGTCTAGATCCAGCAATTTCACCAATGGGTCGCCGGGACGCAGGTTTTGGCCGATTTCCACCATGACTTCGCTCAAGGCGCCGCTGAATGGAGGCCGGATTTCTGTGCGGGCTACATCCAACTGAGCTGTCTCCAATTCCGAGACGGCTGTCGCTCGCTTGCGTTCCAGTTGCAGGTGACGGACGGGAAATAGCCGAGTTTCATTTTCCAGATTTAAAACGGATTGCTTATAACGCTCCAATTCCAAACGGGCGGTCGTCAGATCCGTTTTGGAGGTCACCCCTCGTTTGCCCAGATCTTCAATGCGTTGAAATTCGCTTTTATAAACTTCGACATCGGCAGCAGCTTTTTTGATGAGGCGTTGGTTGTTGGCTTCCTGCTCGGCCAGCACTTTGACTTCCGCGTCAATCTCGGCGATGCGGCTGGTCGCCTGCGACACGCGTTGTATGTAGGTCTCTGGATCGATGCGGATTAATGGCAACGAAGGGGTTGTCGACCGCGTGCGGCCCTGGCTATCGACTTCGGCCGTCGAGGCAACAACATGCGCCCCTGCTTTCAAGGAGGGATGTTTCTCGACAACCCGTCCGCCGACCTCAGCAGATAAAACGACTTCTCGGTAAGCCCGTGAAGTCCCGAAGCCCGAAATGACTTCACCAAGCGGCATCCGCTCTGCCTCAAAGACGTCGACTTTGTAGACCTTTTCCTCGACTTCGCTTTGCTGGGGCTTTTCCTTCAGGCTGGCCAGCGCTTGAAACACCATGCCCCCGCCCGCCAAGGCGATGATGCAACAGATAACCGAAATGACAATTCGCAACCAACCACGAGTCTTCTTTGGATTATTTTCGTCCGCCATATTCACTCAACCGCCCCATTTCCAACAGACATCGAGCTTTTGGAAAATCGGCGAACCGACGATCCACGGTAATTGTCACACTCAATCATAGACAGCATCCCAGCTAAGGTCTATCGGCAACAGCCGCGAATTCCAAAACTGGGATCTCCCGCCCAACCGGTTCTCGCAAAATGAAACCAACTCTCATGTTAGGAAACCCGCGCAGCGATCCGAATTCGCCCCGCTGAGCGCAAAATGGATGGCCCGCTTGACCTTTTGGGTTAAGGCTACGACGATTACCCCTACAGACCGTTGCAGACCGCAAACAATGGCCGTCGGCCGAATTCAATATCCGAACCCCCCATTCCTACGATGCCCACCGAGACAACATACCCAACGACAAGTTCACCGCAATTGCCTCCGGATCGTTTTTCGGCGGACGAAATCGAGCAATTTCACCGGATGGGTTTTATCATCGTGCCGGGCATGGGGGAGGCTTCGACCAGGGAGACGATGTTAGCGGTCACTCGCGCGCACCTGGAACAGCCAATTGAACCTGTGGAACTTGAAGCCGACGTGCATTATCCCGGTGCCCCCGAATCACGGGCCGTCGCGGGAGGTCGCACGGTCCGGCGGCTATTGATGGCTCATGCGCGGCATCCGATGTTCACACAGTGGATCTGTAGCACGGGGGTGGCCGGTCGCTTGTCACAATTGTTGGCCGCTCCTGTCGTAATGCCTTTGACCCACCACAATTGCATCATGACCAAGCAGCCGCAATATAGCAGTCACACGCATTGGCATCAGGACATACGCTTTTGGTCGTTCGAACAGCCTAACTTGGTGAGCATGTGGTTGGCATTGGGTGATGAAACGCCGGAAAACGGCTGCCTGAGCGTGATTCCCGGTACGCACGTCATGCAATTTGCACCCGACCGATTCGACGCGGGTTGCTTTTTGGATCCGGCCCAGCCGCAAAATCAAGAACTGATTGACCAACGGGTGAACGTGGAATTGGCGCCGGGCGACGTGCTGTTTTTCCATAGCCGCTTATTTCATGCGGCGGGAAACAACACAACTGGCGAAGCAAAATTCTCGGTGGTCTTCACCTTTCGCCAGGCAGAAAACCATCCTCTGCCTGGAACGCGGTCCGCGGCACTTGCCGAATTGCTACTTCCCGTAACTTGATGCTTGGAAACTATCCGCAACGTCTCCGCATGATACGCCGCCAAGGGAGTTTAGCGGTCTTCAAGTTGATTGGCGGAGGGCGTTTCGGAGTCGGGAGTGGTAGGCTCCGGCTCGGTCACGGTGGGGATTGCCGCTCCACCCATCAGCCATGTCCATCTGCCAAAATCACCACGATGCAACATAACTAGATAGGCGGGGACAAGGACCGGCCGCACAATGAACGTGTCCAACAATACGCCGATCATCAACGCAAACCCCAACTGTTGCATGCCCTTGAGCGTGCCGCCTAACACGAGCGACGAAAATGTGCCCGCCATGATGATGCCGCAACTCGAAATGATGCCGCCGGTGCGCAACAATGCGACGCGAATGCCCTCGATCGGTCCACAGCGTTTTTGTTCCTCGTCGATACGCGTCATGAGGTAGATGTTGTAATCTTCGCCGACGGCGATCAGGAACGTGAATAGGAAAATCGGCACTTTCCAATCCAGTCCCGCGAATTCCCCAGTCGACTCCAAGAACCAAAACAACACGTACGTAAAACCGATCGTCACAAAATAGCTGAAAAACACGGTCAGGATCAGATACAACGAGATCGAGAAGCGGCGGAGCAAAATCCAGAGGATCACCAACACGACGGACAACACTGCAATATCGATCACGATGCGGTCGCGGTCGGTAGTCGTCTTTAAGTCGCGGATGTTGGCTGTGGATCCGATGAAATTCATGCGGGTCGCTTTGAGTGGTTCGTCTTGTTGGGCAAAGAAGTCACGGATGACCTCTTCCACGCCATTCAGTCGCGCAATGCTGTTTTTGGAAAACGGATCTTCGTTGAAGATCACATCCAACCGCGTGGTGTCGCCGCTAAGGCCTTCAACTTGCGTGACGTAATACTCTTTGGTCTTCTCATTGACTGCTTGTCGTCTTGCAGCAAGTCGCAAACCTGAAAGTCCCTCCCAACTCGGCTCATGACGACCGAAAGGGGATGAGAGACTGCGGACGTCGGCGATATTCAGCTCATCGCTTTTTTCCCGCAGTATGGCGGTCAACTCGGCAATTTTGTCCTTGGCATCGCTGCTTTTGAAATTCATCTCATCGTTTGCCAACAGCACCGTGAGTGGTCCGGCCGTTCCTTCCGGGAAATGCCCCTGTATGGCCTTGGCGCCGACAACACTAGGATCGTTCGACGGCAATTCCGACATCAACCCATAGCTAAGATGGTTCCACGAAATCACACCGACCGCGGCAAAGGGGACCATGAGCGCCATCGTCCAACCCCACAGCTTGCGGGGTTTTTTAAGCACTGCCTGCCCGATCTTCTCCCAGCCGTTACTCAAAGGGTTCAGTTCGATCAGCTTCGACATCAGTGTGCTGCCGGATATCCACCCGGCCGTAACAGTGATCCGTTCGCTACGAATGTGCGGCCAAAATGCGAACCGGCCAAACAACCGCAACAAGGTGGGAGTCAACGTTAGTGAGGCGACCAAAACGACGATCAAGCTCAGCGCAATGCCGATGCCCGCGTCGCGAAATTTTCCAAATTCGGCTAACACCATCATGCCGATACCAAATGCCGTCGTGAGTGCGCTAGCGGTGAGCGCCGATCCGACCTTGCCGACTGCTTTCGAGACTGCTTCCTCGATTTCGGCGCCGCCATCCAGTTCCTCTTTGTACCGGGCAATCAGGAACAAGCAATAATCGACGCCCGCCCCATACAGGATGACCGTCATATAGACGTGCATTTCAACGAATGTGCGAAAGCCAAACAAAATGTTGCCGTCATTGGCGTTGAATTCCGAAAGCAAGGAAGCCAACGACAGCGAGACTTCGTTGGCAATTCCGACTGTGATCAAGGGAATCAACGCCAATAATGGCGCGCGATAGATCAAGATCAGCAGCAGGATCACCAAGCCGACTGTCCAGGTCTCCGTAGCGGCGGCGCTCTCATCACGCGCTTCGAGCATGTCGCGACCAACCGTCGCCGTGCCGCTAAGCTGCAAGTCGAGACCTTGAGGAATCTCGCCTTCCTCGAACAGTTCACCTCCAGGAAAGGCGATCAACTTCTCGATCCGGTCGATGGTATCGCGGTTGCTATATTCGAGGAATTTTTCGGACAGCCCGACAATGACGAGCGCCGCTTGCCGGTCCTCACTGATCAACATTTCGCCGATCAAATCATCCGTGGGAGAACGAATCGAGGTGATTTGCGTAATATTTGTTTCCGGAATCGGACCGATTTCGAGGCGACGGATCAGATCGGCTTCGAGCGCCGTTTTTTGAAGGGCGAATGCCTCTTTACCTAATTCCTCTTCCGCAATGGCCAATTGCTCATCGATGACCGTTTCGTCGATTTCGTCCCAAATGGTTTCCAGTCGGGTTCGCAACTCCTCTTCAATGAAGGCCATGTCGTCGTAGCCAGATGCATCGTCGGTCAGCTCTCCCTTCTCGCGGCGTACGACAACGACAATACTGCTGGCCAACAGATCATCAGGAAACGCCTCGGCGAACCGCTTTTCCCCTTGAATGCTGTCCATTTCCTTGGGCAGATGATCGAATTCGCCATCCAGGGCCACTTCTTTCCAACGGGGTGACACCCATTGGATGAAGGCAAAGAATATCAACCACCCGATGAAGACAGTCTTCCACCGGCCGCTGATCAGTTTTCCAAGCTTGCCAAACATAGGAATGAATTGTTAGTCCATAGAAGACGACAACGAAGTTTTCCGCGATCAGCGATGACGTCGAATGACGACTGCATCTGACCAATGCTTCGCCCGCAATGACCCGCTTCCCAGCGCAACGATGCTGGAGATTTTAGAGGAGAATGTCAGGACAGAACCAGGTCCCGGCATGACTGTTGGGGGCCAATGAAGCAGCGGCTTGAGCGGTTGTGGTTGACACATCTATCACGATAAATAGTGTCCGCAACTGCCCAAAGCTGTTTGGTGATAAAGGAATAAAAAAATACGGTAACTCCCCGACCTTGGCCCGTCAATGAACCACAATGCACCGGACCCACAAGAATCGCACCTCGTAGACCCTGTCACTACACGGGGATGAGCCGTAACGCAATATTGTGTAAGATGTTACGGTGCAAGTTTTCAGGCGATACGGAAGAGAAATTGACCTCAATCGTGAATCTTGATAATTATGGAAATGGTCATTCACTAAACTGCTGAAATTGGCAAGACATTGTAGGACTTCAACTTACACCCTGCGGATCGAATCGCAGGCATCGACAGGGAGAACTTCCTTATGTTTCGCATGCAACTCAGTGCCGGCGTTGCCATTATCGACGGACTACTCAACGTAGGGCTAAGTAGTGATGGACAGACCGTTGCCGCAACCGGTGTGGTGCAGGGCGTTTTGACGCTCGTACTCGGCTTGCTCATCGCTTATCGGTCGGTGAAACGGGTTAGCGCACACGAACTCTAGTGCCCGTGCCACTAGCCGACGGCATAAGCCTCAATCCTTCCGTGAATAGCGCTATTTCTCGGGCTGTTTTGTGGCTCCACTGAGGACATCCGCCCTCCATTCCCGCAGCGATGTGAGCATGGCTTCGACTCGTGCTGGGTGTTGGGCGGCAAGATTCGTCTCTTCTTTCGGGTCGTCACCCAGATGAAATAGTTGCGGATTGGTCATTTTTCGTTCGACGATCATCTTCCAATCGCCATCACGCACCGCCACTTTGTCGCGATAGCCCCAATAGAGTTGGCGAGACAGTCTTCTTTCTTCTCCTACCAATACAGACGTAATGTCCACCCCGTCGAGACGATGGCCCTCCGGCACTTCGACATCGGCAATGGCCAAAATTGTGGGCATCAAATCGAGACTCATGCAGGTGGTGTCGCTGAGGGTTCCCGGCGAAATGTGCCCTGTCCAGCGCGCCACGGCGGGCACGCGATGCCCTCCTTCCCATAAACTCCCCTTAAACCCTCGCAACGCGCCGTTGGAACCGTTTTTCGTCGCTCCATTGTCAGAGAAAAAGAACACCAACGTGCTCCGGTCCAACGCCAACTGCTCGAGCGTGTCCAGCACTTCGCCGATTCCATTGTCCATTTCGGTCATCATTTGTTGATAGGCACGGGCGATGTTCGTTCGGGCAGCTCCTGCAATCCTCTTACGGCCTACTGCCCGGACCGGCCGATCGTCCGGCGCCTGATAGGGGGAATGCACCGCCTCGTGCGCCAAATACATAAAGAATGGCTGGTCGCTATGCTGTTTAATGAATTCCACTGCGTTGCGATTGATTAGTCGAGTCGTGTAGCCCTCCTCGGGCGTAAGTCGGTCTTCATGCCACCAATCGGCAACGCCTGTGCCGTCGACGTGTGAAAGATAGTCGACATTGCCGCTCACAAATCCGCGAAATCGTTCAAAGCCGTGATGTATGGGATTGAACTGTTTACGATATCCGAGGTGCCACTTTCCGAACAGCGCGGTCGCGTAACCCGCTTGGCGGAGCAGTTTCGGGAGCACGGTTTCGGAAGTCTGAAGACCGTGGTGCCGATTGCGTTGTGGATCAGCGAAGACAACGCCCGGAATGCCCGCACGTTGTTGATAACGTCCCGTCATCAAACCCGCGCGGGTTGGGCTGCAGACGGGCCCGCTGGAATGAAAGTCGGTGAACCGCATCCCCTCAGCTGCCAATCGATCCAAGTGTGGGGTCTTCAATGACCGACTGCCGTAACATCCCGCATCGCCGTACCCCATATCGTCGGCCAAGATGATAATCACGTTGGGTTTGCGCAATTTGGCGGCGAACAGATGAGAACAATCACCCCAGAGGATCAACATGGCCATCGCGGTCAAAATTCTCAGCATGGTTCACTGCCGGTCTAGAAATATGGGCACGTTGTTAAGACATGATAGTTGTCTGGTTTGTACGGCCCCGTGTCAATCGTACGGTACCGCAGCAGTGCGGATGCTGCATGTTCTACGGCAGCTACTGATTCACATGGTCCCGTAGCATCTGCCGTCGCGAAACCGTCAACCTGCGGTTTTGGCCGGTCGATGGTCGATAGTTTTGAGAGGCGGTCCTCTGCGTACCTAGCAGAAAGATCGCCGTCATTGAAACATGTGTTGTGCATCCGGCGCACACTTCGTCTCCGGCGGGGAGGAATTTGCTCATGCGACTGCTCTTATCAGCAATGATTTTCACGGCGGCAGGTTTCGGCTACATGCAATACAAAACCGCGCCTGCTGGTGAGGACGCGTTTACGGGGCTATTCGCCGACGACGAGATTCTGATCGACCCGGAGATTGTCAGCGAAACATTGGCTGAAGCGGGTGATGAAGTCGTCGCGGTTTCCGGCCCGCAAGTCCAAGACTTCGCCGAAATATTCCGCTTTGATTTGACCCCCAATCACGTGATGGAAAAATGGCAGCAGGTCTCGGCCAGCCTGCGGCATTTGGATCTGCAGGGTTATCGAGTGCCGTTGGTGACGGGAATCGATGACACCGATCTGGCAGGTAGCCTAACGTACTATTTCGATCCACGGCAACGTTTACGGCGGATCACATTTGTGGGCACCACTGGAAATCCATTGCGGTTAACGCACTTTATCACGCAACAATACGGTTTTCGCCGGGTCGTCAATCAGGACCCGCGTCGTGAAAGTTACACCGGTGGAAGCAAATTAGGGGGCTATTACACGATCACGCCGATGGAACTGATCGATCGCGACGAATCGCATGCGAACTTCTCCATCGATCTGCGAATCGACATTTGAACCGGTGGCAGCCGCGTCGTTTTTCGCGAACATCTTCTGTAGAATGCTTGTCCGTTCAACTAACAAAACAAGCCCGTCGGAGGATGAAAGCGATCCGCCATGCAAGAATTTATTCATGCCGTCTCCGAGCAGTTTCAGGAACACTGGATCAAATTTTTAACAGCCGCCGGCTTTATGGCTGTTGGCTGGTTCTTTGGCAAACGCAAAACTAAAGCGGATTGGGCGAAGAAGGAATTCTTCGACCGGATCAACGTGTCGCTCAACACGATCCACGACGGCAAGCTCTATATTCGCACGGTGATCGAAAAAAACTGCGCCGATGTGTTTCTCAACGCGGTTGCCGTCGACACGATCAACGCCGCTGCGCGAAAGACCAGCGAGCAAGACGCAATCATTCCGCTGGAAAAGGACGACCATTGGTACTACTTGAATTCAGTACTCAATGAAGTCGCCGAAAAGTTTGCGTCCGGTACGCTTAAACGCGACATGCACCTCGACGTCAAGATAGAACGGTACCTGATCTGTCTGACCAGTGAATGCGCCGGCGACATGCGCACGCGAAAAATCCGTGCGATGTTGGTCAAAAAATCGCTGCTGCAAAAACTTCCCGATGAGGTGCCACAGTTCGAGTCGCCGCGTCACAGCACCCGCTGGGAGACGCTCAAACAACTCGCGGCGCAGTACCAAAACAGTCCCCACAAATTCCTCGATGTCGAAATCTGTGCCTAGTCAATGATCTCGCCAAAAATCGGGCGTCACAATGCAACCGATCGGATAGTGTGCCTGAACGTCTTGACGTGAGGCTTCTTTCTTAAGCTTAAGAAAAGTAATTGATTATGCCCATTTATTCAGCGTTCGCGCTGAAACATTTCGCAACACAACTTTTCCAAGCTGCGAGTGTCCCAGCCGATGAAGCCGAGATTGTGGCTGCTAGCCTAGTCGAGGCGAATTTGCGGGGGCATGATTCGCATGGGGTGATGCGGATTCGTGATTACGTCCGGCAATTGCGCCTCGGCGAACTGATGCCGGGTGTCGAATTAGCCGTTCGCACGGAAACGGCGGCGATGTTGGCGGCTGATGCGCAGTTTGGTTTCGGACAAATACAAGCCCGCCGCCTGATGACAAGGCTGATGGACAAAGCGAGTTCCCTGGGCATCGCCAGCGGAACGCTCATGCGGTGCGGGCACATTGGCCGCGTAGGGGAATGGGTTGAGTTGGCCGCCGAAGCCGGTTTCGCGGCGCTGGTGGCGGTGAATGACAATGGCTCGCTACGGGTTGTGGCACCGCCAGGGGGGACCGAACCACAGATCAGTACCAATCCACTGGCGATCGGCGTTCCCACGAGTGACGGTCCTCTGGTGTTGGATATTTCGACATCGGCCGTCGCCAACGGCAAAATTCGTTTGGCGCTCGCCGAAGGGGTCCCCTGCCCTGACGGCTGGTTGTTGGATGGCGAAGGGAATTCGACGAACGACCCCAACGTTCGCCGCGCCGAACCGTGTGGCACGATCCAACCGCTGGGCGGGACACAAGCGGGTTATAAGGGATTCGGTCTAGGGCTGATGCTGGATATTCTCGTCGGTGGCCTGTCGGGCGGATTCTGCCCACCGCAAGAGGATGCCGACAGTTGCAACAATGTGTTGGCAATCGTCTGGCAGCCGCAACAATTCGGCGGGACGGAACATTTTCTAATGCAGGCCGACCAACTGATTACCTCGACGCGCAACAGTCGCCGCAAAGCAGCGGTGGAGCGAATTCGCTTACCCGGCGACCGCAGCCGCGAAGTGCGCGAGCAACGTCTGCGTGACGGCATTCCGTTCGACGAGGGCAACTGGCAGCGATTGGTGAAAACGGCAGCGGAGTTGAACGTGTCGTTGCCGGCTGTCCCCTAGCGGCGTAACCGCCAAGCTCACACGTGCCGCTCGCAGGTTCTCACTACGGCCGATAACAAAAAAAGCCCGCCGAATCATGCCGGCGGGCTTTTCATGATGCTGATTGAGACGTTCCGCTTCAGGCGGCTCGACGTTTGCGACGCCAGCCGTAACCGGCCAACCCGATCGCTCCGGTGAGTAGCAGTGCCATGCTGCTCGGTTCGGGGACCGCGGCCATGTCGACATTGACGACGACTTGGCTGAGATAGCTTAGAAAACCGGAATTATCATCGACGTTGTCAAAAGTGACCGACGTGACATTCAGATAATTGAGGTTGTAGAGTCCAGACGCTCCGCCGATATCTGTCGTGCCGGCTGACGAGGAGACTGTCACAACATTTGAACCAAAATCGTGATTCGGATCTAACGTGACCGACACCAAATCGAAGGCGGCTCCACCGAAGCTCAGCGTGATCACATTGTTCGACGTGTTGTCGCCTACTTCGTGCCATTGCAACAGACCGTTTGGTGTGGGCGTACCGGTGAATACACCGTCGACGTGGTTTCCACCCGGTACTTGGAACTGAAAGCCGTCCTCAGTGTAGGTGTCGAAATATCCAAGACCACCGGGGTCGTTGGGTGTGCCCACGGTGGAGTAGGCTCCGTCGACGAAGTCGATGCTCACCATTCCCGCCTGAGCGGTGCTTGCCAAGCCCAAACTGACCATCGCAGTGGCCAACAACGCGGCGAACACGGGCTGCGATAAATTTCGTAGCATCAAACTGCTCCAGGTGCGGAAGTATCAATCGTAGGGATAAATCTGAATAGTAGGACCAGTTTGGTCATGGACTCGCGGATATTCAAGCATAATCATTTCAAATTGCCTATTTTTCAAAGAATTGACCGGGATAACCCTAGGTCAGGCATTCGTTGGTGACGCGCGCGGTGCCCAAAAGGCAGCTAGCTCGTGCCTTTTGCTGGGGAATGGTACCAGATGGCCTAAAACCGGGCTTTGCGCTGGGATAGGTATTCCACGAGTGCCCGGTCAAACGGGATGCTCGTGTCGAGTGCGACATAGTCCACCCCGGCAGAGATACACTCCTTACGGTAGTTTTCCCGTAGGGCGCCTACGCTGTCGAGATAGTCGCCACGGATGCCGGCGGCGTCGACCAGCATCGTTTCACCCGTTTCCGGATCGCGAAAATCGACCATCCCGTCAAACGGAAAGTTCACTTCCGCTTCGTCCATGATGTGAAACAAAATCACATCATGTCCGGCATGCCGCAACATGTGCAGCGCGTCGATAACCGGTCCGGCATCGGCCAGCAGGTCGGAAAAAATCATGACCAAACTGCGATGCCGGATCATAGCGGCGATCCGCTGCAAGTTTTTTGCAATCTCCGTCTGCCCCGTCGGCTCCAATTTGGACAACAGCGCCAAGATGTTGCCTAATTGGGTCCGTTTGCTTTTGGCGGGGATCGAATTACGGATTTTTTCGTCGAACGTGATCAATCCCACCGGATCTTGTTGGTGTATCATCAAATATGCCAGCGCCGCCGCCAAACAGATACTGTAGTCGAACTTGGTCAGTTCTTGCCGGTACGTGTAGGCCATGCTTTCGGAGAGATCCATCACCAGATAACCGGTGAGGTTCGTCTCTGCCTGATATTTTTTGACGTAGTACCGATCCGTTTTGGCGAAGACCAGCCAGTCGATATCCTTAAGGTCATCCCCCTGCGTATAGCGGCGGTGTTCGCTGAACTCGACGCTGAATCCGTGGTAGGGACTGGCGTGCAGCCCGCTGAAAAAACCCTCGACGATAAATCGCGCGCGCAAATCCAACCGCGATACGGTGCGGATGACTTCGGGCTTGAGGTATTTTTCAGTAGAAGACATGTGGAAGAGCGATTACGCCTTTTCGTATTTTGGCACGGTTGGTTCGGGGGTTTCGGCGACCAAGCGGCGGACGATATCGTCGGTGGACATCCCCTCAGCCTGGGCTTGAAAGTTCGTCGAGATGCGGTGCCGTAGGACGGGGACGGCCACTTTGCGGATGTCATCCAACGAGACGCTTGGGCGTCCGTCCATGGCGGCCATGGCTCGCCCGCCGGCGATCAGGTTTTGCCCCGCACGCGGACCGGCTCCCCAGTCGACCAATTCCTGAACGAACTTCGGAGCGGATTCATCACGGGGACGGCTGGAGCGGACCAACTTGGCGACATAACTGATCGTTAGCGGCGCGACTTCGATCATCTTAATCTGCTTTTGCAGATATTGAATCGAACGCGCGGAGAGGACTTTGCGGATCTCGGGTTGTTCGGCGCCGATGGTGCTGTCGAGGATTTGTTCTTCTTCTTCGACGGTGGGGTAATCGACGATGATGTTAAACATAAAGCGGTCCAACTGCGCTTCGGGCAGCGGATAGGTCCCTTCCTGTTCGATCGGGTTTTGTGTGGCGATCACAAAAAACGGATCGGGCAGAGGATATGTCGTTTGCCCGATGGTGACTTCATGTTCCTGCATCGCCTGCAACAGCGCTGCCTGGGTTTTGGGGGGCGTCCGGTTGATTTCGTCCGCCAATAGAATATTGGTGAAGACCGGACCTTCGACGAAACGAAAGTCGCGTCGGCCCGATTCTTGTTCGTCCAACACGTTGGTCCCGGTGATGTCCGAGGGCATCAGGTCGGGGGTGAATTGAATTCGTTTGAAGCGGACGTCGAGGATTTGCGATATTGTGCTGACCAAGAGTGTCTTCGCCAAACCGGGAACACCGACCAATAGGCAATGCCCGCCGGTGAAGATGGCGGCGAAGATCTGTTCGATGACCTCGTCTTGACCGATGATCACCTTATGCAGTTCTTCGTGCATCACATCGCGATGACGTTTGAATTTTTCCAAAAACTCGCCGAAGTCGCGGGATTCTTTTGCCATGAGTGATCGCTGCTTGTTGGGAGTAGATGAACCCGGAGGAATTTCGCGGCCGCCAGCGCGGGGCGTGCCATGGATTCTAGGGACGCCGCTCGCGGCGTTCAAGAAGGTAATGCCAGTCGGCGGAAAATATCGTCAGGCGAATTGGGATGACTGATCGCGTTAAGGGAGGGCAAAGCTCCTGCTGAGCCTTGCTGGAACGCGTGACGTTATTCGCGCGTCGGTGTTGGCAAGGGCATATTTCATTAGCGCACGGCTCGGTCGGAGCTTCGCCCTCCTGGCTAACTGGTGTCGTTGGAGAATCCTCATTTCTACTTAGGTAAGGTTCGTTACGACGCACCTTACTTTGAGGGGACGACGGTCATAGTGTAGTAGCCGATTGATGGCCAGAGGGGTTGGTTGGTGTCTGGGCCGATGCGGCCGCAGCTGACTTCGTAGACGAATTTCTCCTGCAGCGCGTCGACGGTCAAAATGACTTCGCGGCCATCTTCGGAGACTTGGGCACCGGTAACGGCAACTTTGTGGCGGCCTGATTCGGGGGTCGCGTAGCCCCCCTCCCAAACGCGTGTGTAGGCAGAGATGGTGTAGTTTTTCGGATCGGCGGCGGCTTCGCGATTCACTGGGGCGGTGAAGGTCAGAGTGAAGCCTTGTGGATTCGCGCGTAATTCTCGAATGCCGAGCGGCAACTTTCCATTGGGACGCAGCCGCACGATGTCGCCGAGATTGTGGCCCCCCAACCATCCGCTGTCATGGATGCTGCCGATGTAGATGTCGCCATCCGGACTGACGGCTCCGCTCAGCGCGCCGGTGAAATTGGCGATTGCGTCCTCAATGTCTGTGCGGCTGAGCCGATAAGCGGCGCCTTGCAGAACGTCACCGACTTGTTGCGTCGTAAAGCGAACGAGCGCTCGTGTGTCGTATTCGCAGCCAATGCCGTGACCGGCGAAGGGGCCGAAGACTTGGGGGTTTTTGACAAGTTCGGAGTTCAAAAAAAAGATGCCGTTCACGCTCCGCGTCCAGGGGTGCGGCAGTTGCACCGCCGGCCACATGGGGGGCGAATCGGGCGAGTCACGGTGCGGACTAGTCACTCCGTAACCCCGTCCCGGTACGAGGTGATTGATCTCGTTGAACGTGTTTTGTACACCTTGTTGATCGGACATATAAACACGATCCTCTTGATCGATCGCCAGTCCGGTGGGATAACGCAGGTCATGTCCCAACGGTTCGATCTTGCCCGCCGGATCGATTCGCAGCACTTTGCCGCGCCAGAGTGTATGCTCGACTCGTCGTTTTTTTTGTGCGTAGTCGCTGCCCAGCCCAACGTATAAATTGCCCGCCGAGTCCCGCACGATGCCGGTCGTCCAATTGTGGTAATTGTCGTCGTATCCCCAACCGGTGGCGACGACTTCCCGCACATCCACGCGGCCGTCGCCGTCGGTATCGCGCAGCCGTAATAATTCCGGTTTGTGGGCGACGATCAAATCCGGTCCGTCAGCGATCACACCGTAGGCGGCGGCAAGTCCTTCTTCGAAGAGCCGCAATTCATCCTCAATGCCATCGCCATCGGTGTCCTCGGCGATATAAACATGCCCTTTGAGCGAGGTGAATACCATTTTTCCGTCATGAGTCCAAGCAATCGATGTGGGCATAATGGATCGCGACAACGGCAAACGTATTCCGTCATAGCCCGGCACCGAGGTGATTTTTTCGATGGGGAAATTTGAGGGCGTTGCGGGATTCTTGCCGAGTTCTTCCGGTTTCAGTTCGCACAAATAACGAAATGCTCCCAAGGCTGTATCGCCCGTTTTTTCGATCACGCTGGCCTGAGTTTTGCCATCAGTGGAAACGGCCTCCCACGGTGTGGCCGATTCGTCGACAACTTCGACCAGGGGATTGCCAAAACTGACCTCGGGCTCGCGGTGCAATAAGACGGCCTGAAATCCGTCAGGGATGCCGCTCACTGTAATGCGGCGCGTCCAACCTGTAAGTTGAGGTCGGTCCGGGACCGCAACCGGACGGATGGCTTCACTGACTTGCAGTTGCCGGTCGTTGGCAAAATTCAGGATATATTCGAGTTGCAAACCGTTGCTGTCGGTGTGATAGCTGACCAACCGGCCGTGCGTGCCCTGGTCGCGGGTGGGAATTATTAACGCATCGGCCGCTGTGCCGTCGGCGCGGAGTGCGATGTCGGGTGCGTTGGGCGTTCCTACGGCAATGGTTACACCGGCCGCGTCCCAAAACCAACTCTTGCCCTGCGTGCGCTGGCGAGCAAAGTCGCCGAGCCACCATTGCCGTAGTGAAAACGTATCGAGGTCGTAAAGCACATTGTGCCGATTCGGTAGACCCACGGCGAATGAGCGCGGCGTATAACCGCCGTCCGTTTTGTGATTCGTAAATACGTCACGGACGATGCGCGGAGGTTCATCGGGGCGGACGACCAGATATTGTTCGACCACCGAGGGATTTGTCGGTACGGTGAAGTTGGGATCGTTGAGTCCATCCCAGATGGCCGCCAATTGCCGGTCGTGATTGCCGGCCAGGATTTTCGGAACCGGTTTGTCGAACGAGGGCATCTCCATACCAGGCACGATTCGCAACGGCGAACGTGTCCACCGCAGAAAATACTCCCGCCGCATGCGCTGGCCCAACATCAGCAGATCAGATCCGCGGGTGCCCAGTGCAACGTTGCGTGGTTCGAATTTGCCAAATGCGTGGCAAGCAACGCAACTGAACCCTTTGCCCCCGACAAGTTCATGTCCGGCAATCAGTGCTTGCCTCCGTTCAGTCTCAGTGGTTTGTGCGAGTGGCTCGGAGGTGAAGTCTGGAATGCGATCATGACCAATTAAGAATTTCGTCAAGGCTTGTTTTTCGGCGTCGGTATGCTGAAATCGTGGCATGCGGACTTTGAGCCAGGGGAGCCGCAGTTTTTTTTGTTCGCCGCTGACAGCCTCGGATAACGCTTCGTCCTTCAACTTATCGCCGACCGCTGTCAGCGCCGGTGGAATGAGCGCTTCGCTTTGTCCCTGCAAGGTTTCATCGACCCGTGACATCTTTCCGGCAATCGCAACGACTCCTTTGCCCAGATCGCGTTCATGGCAGTTCAAGCAATTCCGTTGCACCAACAGTTGCCGTCCCTGTTCAAATTCTCCAACGGGAGACAGCGGTGCGTCATGCGCCGCGACATATGCGGCAATGTCTGTTGAATCGACGTGCGGATAAAACGGGCGGGGATTTTGGCCCGGAGGTTGCGCTGACAAACAAGACTTCGCTGATTTCATCGTCGCGGCGGACAACGTCGGAATGTCGGCGAGGTTT
>Ga0316204_10004213_pt1 | contig 26453 bp, 26 predicted proteins | sample 6monrhotite_MG_2_FD_205661 | JGI IMG/M metagenome (GOLD analysis project Ga0316204, IMG submission 205661) | Microbial mat bacterial communities from mineral coupon in-situ incubated in ocean water Damariscotta River, Maine, United States -... | ecosystem: Environmental > Aquatic > Marine >...
TCTGCTTGTTTTAATATCGACATGATCTGGCTGTCTGAATAACGCGAATGTTTCATTTGAAATCTCCTAGGTTTAACTAAATAGAAAATTCCACTTTTGAACACTTTTATTTTTCGGGGGGATTACCCCCTCCCCCCCCCCCCCGATAACTAGGAGAGACTTTTAATCATGGATTGTTAACGCTTTAATTCTAAGCTATAGTAGATCTTTAAGTACGCGGATTAATAGGTGGCGAATGTATGATTAAGCTTACTGTTAATGGTAGATCAGTTGAATTAGACAATGGCGCGACGCTGCTCGATGCCACTAGAGAAGCTGGCGTATATGTTCCCACGCTCTGCCACTACCCTCGCCTGCCATCCCACGCTGTCTGCCGCATGTGCCTTGTTGATGTTGATGGTCAAGCCCAGCCACAACCAGCCTGTGTCACGGTAGCAAAAGATGGCGATATTATCGTAACCGACTCGAAAGCGTTGCAAGAATTTCGTAACATCGATGCCCAATGGCTGCTAGCACGCCATCCAAACGACTGCATACGCTGCGAAGTAAGCGGCGCTTGCAAGTTGCAAAATTTTGTCAGCGAGAATCAATTGGAAGAAGGCTGGGAAAAAGTTCCATTAGGCTCGGCAGAACATCCTGAGCATATACTCACTGACCATACATCACCAAGTATCTGGCGCGATTTGTCAAAATGTATTGAATGCGGTTTGTGTGTTGAAGCATGTGGCGATTCAGGGCAACAACAACACGTGATTGGGTTTGCAGAGCGTGAATCAGGTCGTTTGCCTGTCACCGTTTTTGATCAATCACTGGCAGACACCAAATGCATCTCGTGTGGTCAATGTACACTTGTTTGCCCGGTGGGCGCTTTGATTGAGGCACCACACTGGCACGAAGTTCTGCATACCCTTGATGCACATCGGCGTATCTCTGCCGTGCAAGTTGCGCCTGCAACCCGCATTGCCATAAGTGAAGAGTTTGGCATGAAACCCGGTACTGTAAGCACAGGAAGAATGATTAATGCCCTGAGACAACTTGGTTTTGATTATGTATTTGATACCAATTTTGCCGCTGACTTAACGGTGATGGAAGAAGCAACAGAGTTTCTGACGCGTCTGAATCACCAAAAGGAAAACCAGGAAGAGAACCATCAGCAGTTACCACTTTTTACTTCCTGTTGTCCAGGATGGGTAAACTGGGTTGAAATCAATCGCCCTGATATTCTGCCTCATCTGAGCACCACAAAATCACCACAACAAATGCATGGTGCACTCACGAAACGAGGGGCCTTCGCTCGCACACTTGGCCCTGAATTCGCTGGAGGTAAGGAAGAACCCTACGTGGTTAGTGTGATGCCCTGCACTGCCAAGAAAGATGAGGCTCTTCGACCTGGGGTGTCTGGCGATGTAGACCATGTGCTCACCACGCGTGAACTGGCTAAAATGATTAAGGCGCGCAGCATTGCTTTTAACGCCTTATCCGAAGATGGTGATTTTGATCATCCGCTTGGTGAAAGCACGGGCGCAGGACAAATCTTTGGTGCATCGGGTGGTGTGATGGAAGCGGTTGTGCGTACAGCCTCCCATTTCATCGACAAAGAGAGCCCGCTGGCGTTGGAATGGCATCAGCTCCGTGGCGTCAGCACAGGTGTAAAAACGGCAGAGGTTCCTGGCGTTGGCAAGGTGGCAATTTGCAATGGTATTGCAGCAGCCCAGCGTATGCTGGAAACGGAAACATGGCGAGATGAGTATGTTGCTATTGAGGTCATGGCATGTGTTGGTGGCTGTTTGGGTGGTGGCGGCGAACCAAAATCCGATGACCCACTTGTGCTGGAAAAGCGCATGCAGGCCATCTATAAGATCGACAAAGATGCACCTCGACGACGCTCGTATGAAAACCAAGACGTACAAAAGTTGTATGCAACCGAATTGAAGGCACCAAATTCTGCTGAAGCGCATGCATTGCTTCACACCAGCTATGCCGCGCGAAACTCCAAACGATTACTAGTGATGCGCTTTCTTGATTGTGTCGACAGACGAGATGGTAGTGGTGCCGCCAAGCTGTTTCATCCTGATGCGCTATGGTCAACGGCTTCGCCGTTTGGTGATATTCAAGGTGCTTCGAATATCGAGGCATTCATCAACACGAATTTGCCACCGCGCAAGTATGGCCCTGCATATGCCCGCCATAGCATGGAGTCGCCTGATGATATTGAAGATCTCACCGTTATCACCCCTGCAGGTGAGCGATGCAGGTTCAATGTGAAAGTAGATATTATGCACGATAGTAGTCAGTCTAAAATGGTAATTAAAAATCTTGTGCGAGAGGTTCTGTGACCAGTTCAAGTGATTCAGAAACACCTGAAATTCAGAGTATCTAAAGGAGCGTAATAGATGGAAAATCAAGTCATGATATTATCAAGTTAGAGAACAAAGTAAAAATGAAAAAGAATACCCTTGTTATTTTAGGCCATCCCGATGCAGATAGTTTTTGTGGTGCGCTGGCTAAGACATATATCGAAAGTGCAAGGGCTACGGATTCTGAAGTACGCGAACTTCAGCTCGGTAAGTTAAAGTTCGACCCCACGCTTTGGAAAGGGTACAAAAGAATTCAAGGACTCGAACCCGATCTAGTTAATGCCCAAGATCTTATTCAATGGTCAAATCATATAGTTTTTGTGTACCCGAATTGGTGGGGAACGATGCCAGCTTTAATGAAAGGTTTTTTCGACCGGGTATTTTTGCCAGGCTTCGCCTTTAAATATCGTAACAATTCTACACTTTGGGACAAACTATTATCTGGGCGCACCGCCCACTTGATTGTAACAATGGATACCCCATCTTGGTATTACCGTTGGATATTTCAAAGACCAGGTCATAACGAAATGAAAAGAACAATTCTTGGATTTTGCGGCATCAAAGTCACAAAAATCACTGAGTTTTCTCCCATAAAGGAGTCCACGCCTCAACAAAGAGAAAAATGGGTTAACATCGTCAAAGCTTATGGGTCGAAGGTAAGATAGTGCAAACAATTATTGGATGGACTTTGATTGTTTTTGGTGGAGGGCTTTATCTTGCTCAAATCATTTCATCAATAAATTTCCCATTCGCACAACGCCTTGGGATTCAGGAGAAACCTGATACTTCAGATACAATTATACAAAGATCTGAACGCTACACAGCTTACTGGGACCTTTTAACTCTATTATGGTTACCGATAGCTGGTGTTCTAATGGTTATTGACCATAACTGGTGGCCAATTATGTCATTAATTGGTGCTAGCATATATTTAGATACTGCAGGTAGAGAGGCCGTAAAGACCCTAAGTTTTCTGCATGAGGGTATTAAGGTAGGTACGAATAAAGAGCAGCAAGTATTTTTTTCGTTCTATATAGCCATGATGGTTATAGCTATTATTGTCATCGCGTACTCAATTCCCCCTTTAGTCAGTTTACTGTGAGTACCTCCAAAGTGTCCATCTTGAAATTTCAACGACACAGATGTTCAAATAATGGATAAGTTAGAGTTTCACTATCCAAACGCTATTTATGCTTAACGTTACGTAGATGAATAAAAGAACTCTCTATTATGCTGGGTTTTATGCAGGAATATTTTACTTAATTGGAGATATCGTCGGCGGTATGATTACGCCGAACTACAATTATATTGAAAACGCAGTAAGCGAGTTAATTCAACCCGGAACTGAAAACAGGATTTTACTGAGTTTATTTTTATTCCTTCATGCCCTGATGATAACTTTGTTTTCCATAGGTATATTGGTTCATCACCCATATAAAGAATCCAAATCAATTTATACTGGTGGGATTCTCTTATTTATCGTGGGAGTAAGTCATGCATTTTCAAGTAACATCTTCCCCATGGACCCCATTGGGACAGAATCGACTTTTTCAGGCTTTATACACCTCATTTTAGTTGGGTTTACAGTTGTATCGATATTTATTCTTATGCCGTTATTTGCACTTGGTTTCTATCGTTCTATTAAATGGAAATCATATAGAGTTTTTACTTTCTTATGTTTGGCAGTAATTATTATATCTGGTATTGCCACCCCTATTGCGATTGCTAAAAACATAGACATAATGGGATTAACCGAACGAATTACTGGATACACCTTCTATATATGGCTGTTTGTACTAACATACCACTTAAAAAAAGAACGTCTTTAACTTTTTTACTACGGTGCACCATGCACAACATCGCGCATATTATTGTCAGTTTCTAAAACACGCCAACGTTGATGCATCCACAACCACTGCTCTGGATGCGTTTTGATAATATCATCAAAGCTTGAGCTTGCAGCACTCATCACCGCAAATTCATCGTGCGCTTTTTCGCCCGTTGTTTCAGGTTTTTTTATGCGCCAAAAATGCAATTTAAAATCAAAGCTATCATTCAAACGTTCTAAAGCCATGCCAATCATAGGCGTTTGGTTTTTGTGCACAAACGCTGTGGGTAATGGTGATGTATTGGCAATATGCCCCAAAAATGGAACCCTCACAGCATGTGGTTCAATCATATGTTGGTCTACAGCTACAATCATGCAGTGGTTTTGTTTTAGAGCGGAAAATATCCAGCGCAAACCTTTATTGCGCGACTCCATATGTGTGCCAAAACGGCTGCGTGCTGCGAGCGTGAATACATCAAAAGCCTTTTGGTTTAGTGGCCTGTATATCGTTGATGTTTCATAACCCAACATCGAAGGCAACAAACCCATCAATTCCCAATTGCTAAAGTGTGATGCCATCAGAAACACGCCTTTCCCTTCAGCCAACGCTTCTTGAAGGATAGCTTCGCCCTCAACCTGAACACGTGATAATAAATATGCTTTAGAGCGCATAAATACTAATGGAACTTCCATCACTGTGCGCCCATTTTGCGCAAAGGCTTGTTTTGCTAAATGTCGCCGCTCTTTTTTTGTTTTTTCAGGAAAAATACGCGCTAGATTACGCAAAGTGATGTCACGATGCCGCTTATCAAGATAATAAAAAGCGTAACCCAAGCACACACCCAAGGCACTTAACCATGATGCAGGCAGTTTTGCCAGCGCACCAAATACCATGCGCACCCAAAGAGGTGCTTGAGAAGATGTTAAAGACATGGGGTTTATATTAAAGCGAATGCTCAGTTAAATAGACTTTGCCTCATCGATGAGCATGACAGGGATATCATCTCGGATGGGGTACTCAAGCTTACATTTTTCGCAAACTAAACCTGTTTTATCTGCATTGTAGGCAATATCACCCTTGCATTTTGGACACGCTAAAATATCAAACAATCCCTGATCTATCATAAAAAAAACTCCATTTTAACCAACTCAAGTGTCGCAAGCATAGCTACGAATAAGGCATACGAAAACAAAAACAAACATGATGATTGCAGCCAAAAGATGCCAGCCTATACTTGCGCCTACTTATATCCCTACATTATCTTCAAAGGTGGTCGTTACATGTACGAATTTATTTCTCAAGGTGGTACTGTCATGTACATCTTGATTGCGACATCTTTATTATCCCTTACCATTATTTTTGAACGTTTATGGAGTTTACGCGTCTCCACGGTCATCCCAATCAGGGAAGTCAATGCCGTCGAAAAGGCTGTGCGTGATGGCAACGTCGAACAAGCGCTAGAACTATGCAAAAACAACAATACTGCGATGAGTCGTATCTTGTGGGTTGCGCTGAAAAACCGCGGCGTAAAACGTGGTGTGATTAAAGAAATCCTCGAAGAAGTTGGTCGCCAAGAGGTCGCTCACTTAGAACGTTTTGTAGGTATTTTGGGGCTGGTTGCAGCGATTGCACCATTGCTGGGCTTATTAGGCACGGTCATCGGCATGATTGAAGTTTTTCAGGTGATTTCCGTAGAAGGTGTAGGCAAAGCTGATGTCTTAGCCTCGGGTATTTCCAAAGCTTTAAACACCACTGCCGCTGGTATGTCGATTGCCATACCAACACTCGTCGCCTATCGTTTCTTTGAAGCCAAAATTAATCGTTATGTCGTCGATATTGAGCAACATGCGCTCTATTTTGTTGATTTGCTAAAAGGCGAACGTGAATGAACCTTCGCGGCAATAAAAAACGCAGCGATTTACTCATAGACCTCACGCCTATGATTGATGTCGTCTTTTTGATGCTCATTTTTTTTATGGTATCCACAAGTTTCACTGCATCCAATAGCATCAAGTTAGAGCTACCGCAAAGTAAAGCACAAGCAGCCAATAAAGATAAACAACAAGTAACCATCAGCATCAACGCTGACGGGCGATTGTTTGTTCAAGATGAAAGTGTTGAGGATGGTGATTTACGTCGTCGCATATTAAATATTAGTAAAGGTGACCCAAATATGCGAGTTGTTTTGCGCGCAGATGCTGAAGCTAGACATAAACGTATTGTTTATGTTTTGGATACTGTTCGTGAATTGGGCATGGGTAAAGTGGGCATTGCAACCGTGCCGATGGGCGGCCAATAATTATGCGTATTGTTCAAAAATTTGGCGGTACTTCTGTTGGCTCCGTTGAACGTATCCGTGAAACTGCAAAAATCGTACATGCAGCATTAAAACAAGGTTCTCAAGTTGCAGTTGTAGTATCAGCTATGAGCGGTGAAACAAACCGTTTACTAGGTTTAGCTCATGCCATGAGTGATAATCCTAGTCTTAGAGAAGTTGATGCTTTGGTGGCAACTGGTGAACAAGTCACTGCCGCATTACTGTCCATTGAACTCAATAAACTTGGTGTTTCAGCCTATTCATTCAGTGGTGGTCAAGCTGGTTTTAAAACTGAAGGGAGTCATGCCAAGGCTCGCATCTCAGGCGTTGAAGGAGACCACCTCATCCAGCATATGCAAAACGGTGAAGTACCTGTTGTCACGGGTTTCCAAGGTGTTGATGCATCAGGAAATATTACCACTTTAGGTCGTGGTGGTTCAGATACTTCCGCTGTTGCCTTAGCCATCGCTGTTAAAGCCAATGTTTGCGATATTTATACTGATGTTGATGGTATTTACACCACCGACCCACGCATTGAACCTAAAGCGCGAAAAATGAACAGTATAAGTTATGAAGAAATGCTCGAATTTGCATCTTTAGGCGCAAAGGTTTTGCAAACACGCAGCGTTGAGCTTGCGATGCGTTATGACATGCCTATTCATTTGCGTTCAAGTTTTGATTTGATTGAAGGGACAAGAGTTAGTAGAGAGGATTCAGACATGGAACGTGCAGAGATTTCTGGTGTAGCATACAACCGCGATGAGGCAAAGGTCACCATCAAGGGTATTCCCGACCAACCGGGTATCGCTGCATCTGTATTTTGCCCAGTGGCTGCTGCTGACATCAATGTGGATGTCATCGTGCAAAATATCTCTGAAGATGGCTTAACTGATTTAACATTCACCGTGCCGCGCAGTGATTATGCTGCAACACTAAAGTTATTGAACCAGCTGTGTATAAGCATGAAAGCCCGCGAAGTGCGTGGCGATGATACTGTGGCTAAAGTGTCCATTATTGGTGTTGGTATGCGCTCTCATACTGGTGTTGCTAAAAAAATGTTTGAAGTATTGGCCAAAGAAAATATCAATATTCAAATGATTACGACCAGCGAAATTAAAGTGACCGTTGTGCTTGAAGAAAAATATGTAGAGCTCGCCGTACGCGCTTTACATCATGCCTTTAACCTCGAAACAGCTTAATCCTTTATCTCTTTAATAAAGCAGCAAAAGAAGTTGCGGCAATATCCCATTCATGCGATTTTTGCTCAGCTTCTGGGTGTATCCAAACTGTTTTAGCGCCAAGGTCTTTTGCAACTTGTAGGTTATTTTCCATATCATCAATCACCAACACTGCTTCTTGGTCGACTTGCTCAGCTTTAAAAAGCTGAAGCAGGGTTTGCTGGCATGGCTTAGGTGTATATTGATTAAAGCGAATATCATAAATGGCATCAAAGTCTTGCAAAATGCCTAGCGCAGACAAAATACTTTCTGCATGTTCTTTCGTGCCGTTGGTATGAATGACTTTTTTTGCGTCGATTCCATTTAATATCTGGCGCAACTCTGGCTGTGATTGCAGTAGCTCATGCGCATTCACATCATGAGCTTCTTTCAAAAATGGTTCCGCATCATGACCATGATGTTTCATCAACCCTTTTAATGTTGAGCCATACTGCTGCCAATATTGAATACGAAGGCGATTTGCCTCATCTAGATTTACATCTAGCTCTCGCTGAATATAAGCATTCATTTTTGCATCCATACGCGCAAAAACACCGTTATCTGCTGCATAAAGCGTATTGTCCAAATCAATGACTGCTAGTGAAAATTCAAGTGTTGAAAGCATAGTGGTAGCATAAACATTATGATTAAACTTGCAAAATGTACTCTAAATCACAATGATACGACAAGGTTTTGAGGGTGTGTATATGTCGTTTTTTAGTCGTCTTAGCAAAGGGTTAAGCAAAAGTCGTGAAAATTTAAGTAGTCTCTTTCCAAGCGAACCCAAAGAAAAGCTCACCGCTGAACAATGGCAAGATATTGAAGACGGTTTGATTTTAGCTGATTGTGGCGCTCAATTGGCCTTAGAGCTTGTCACCGAGGCAAAGAAGTCGCATCAGCCTATGACCTCGCTGCGCACCACCATGAAACAAACTCTACACAACACTACACCCACCAATAACCAAACCAAACCTTTTGTACTGCTAGTTGCAGGTGTCAACGGTACCGGAAAAACCACAACCATTGGTAAACTTGCGCATATGTATACGGCAGAAGGAAAAAAGGTACTGATTGGTGCCGCTGATACCTTTCGCGCAGCAGCTGTAGAACAATTGGCAGTGTGGGTAGAGCGTGCTGGGGCTGATATCGTTAAACAAGCCGAAGGAGCCGACCCTGCATCTGTTGCGTTTGATACCATTTCTCGTGGTATCGCTAAGGCGTATGATGTTATTATTATTGATACTGCAGGACGTGTGCAAACCGACACCAGCTTGATGAATGAGTTGGCCAAAGTCTACCGCGTCATGGGCAAAGCCTTAGATGGTGCACCTCATGAAGTCTGGCATGTGGTTGATGGTGGCACAGGGCAAAATGCAATGATGCAAGTTGAGAAATTTCGTGAAGTTGTGCATACCACGGGGCTAATCGTGACCAAACTTGACGGCACTGGCAAAGGCGGAATTTTATTGCAACTTTCTGCAAAATTTAAGCTACCTGTACGCTTCATAGGTGTTGGTGAAAGTCTGGAAGACCTCATGCCCTTCAATCATGATGCCTATGTGGATAGTCTGCTACCTGAAGTGCCACATCTGGTTTCAGAGTAACTTCCAAATACGTTTACCCTTAAATTCTATCTTTTCCCAAGTTGACTGGTTGCCCCTCACAATATCTGCTGCACCTGTAATTAAATAACCGCCTCGGTTCATTGTTTTTGCAATGCGATCAATCACACGTTTACGCTCATCCATACCAAAATAAATCAATACATTGCGTAAAAACACAATATCAAAAGAACCAAAACCTCGCATTTGAGTGACCAGTCGATCAGCAACCAAGTTGGCAACGTCAAACTGTACCATACGACGTAAATCATCGTTTACGACCCAATCATTATCCAATGGTTTAAAAAAGTTCTCCAAGCGCTGTGCCGACATACCACGCAGTACTTCAGCTTTTGAGTAAACACTACGGCGCGCAAATGCCACGGCCTCATCCGATAAGTCTGTGCCAATAATTTTTACTTTCTGCTTAGCATTGGCGATTGATTCACACGCCACCATCGCAACTGAAAAAGCCTCTTGACCACGCGAGGATGCTGCCGACCAAATACGAATCGGTGATGCTACACTTTTCGCTTTTTTCAGCTCTGGAAAAATTAGTGTTTGCAAAGCTTCAAAAGGATATTGATCACGAAAGAATAATGTTTCATTTGTTGTCATCAAATCGATAGCTTCATTGGCAAGCATAGAGTTTTCTTGAGTCTTCATGCTCAGAATAAGCGCATTTAAATCTTCTTTATGATATTTTTCCAATAGTGGTGCCAGCCTTGATTTCACAAGATAAGCTTTGTCCGTATTGATCACAATACCGCTCTTTCTTTCTAAAAAATCTCTGAACCACGTAAATTTATGTTCTTTCATTTAATGATCCTTGTATATTATACATCGTTACAGGCCTGCATGAAAGATAAGAGCTGCTGAAATTTCGTTTAATGGTAACACTTCATTTGCTGCACCCAAACGGAATGTTTCCCCTGGCATGCCCCAAACCACGCTACTTTCTTCATCCTGAACAATGATATGGTTTTTTTGTTCCGATAACTGTTTTGCAGCTTTGGCACCATCGTTGCCTAGACCCGTCAGAATGAGCGCAAGTGTTTTTACACGTGGCGCCAACTCCACCAGTGAATCATAAGTAACGTCCACCGAAGGAATCGAATGATTAACGCGCGGGCCTTCTTCAAGCTGAACCACTAAATTTAGACCATTCCTGATGATTTTCATGTGGATATCACCTGGAGCGATGTACACATGTCCCGGTTTTAATACTTCACCTTGCTCTGCGACCGAACAATTTAATTTTGAACCTTGGTCTAGGCGCTCTGCTAACGAATTGATAAATAACTTAGGCATATGCTGTGTAATGGTGATTGGTATAGGAAAAGATGCTGGTAGGCCTTCAAGCACAGTATGCAACGCTGCAGGGCCTCCAGTACTTGAACCAATAGCTATCAAATCTGGTCTGAATCGCGTGCCTGTACGCATAACAGTTTGTTGTTTACCATCATTTTTCTTTTCTTCTTTTTTCTTGTCTGGCTCACTAGCAGGCTTTCTTTTTTTACCTAACATTGTTCTCAGGCTTCGCGCTTGTTTAATTTTTGGAAAAAGTCTGTCTTGTAAGTACTTTTTAGGATTACATTCAGCTGCATCTGGCTTGATAATAAAATCAAAGGCACCCAACTCCAAAGCCTTCAATGTCTTCGCTGCATTGGTTTCTGAACTACAAGAAACAACAATCACTTTAAGTCGAGGGTGCTCTCTGCCTAAACGCTCAAGAACCTCCATACCACTCAACTTGGGCATTTCCATATCAAGTGTAATTAAATCTGGCTTGAGTTTATCAATCAAATCCAAGGCTTTTTGTCCATCCGACGCGGCACCCAATACCTCAAAGCCTGGCTCATTGGACAAACATGTACGCATACATGTCCTAAACTCAACTGAATCATCAACAATTAAAATTTTCAACTCAAAACCCTCTTACACCAAAATTAATACACCGGTAAAGCCCTCAATAACGCTATTTACCCTAACTAGTGCAGGGTGATTTCTTGCATATTTTGTTCTGCAGCATTTGGTATAGTCAAAGCAATAAACCGATCTACGTTTACCAAAAGCAATACCCTATCTTCCTGTTTTAAAACGCCATCACTTACCTGTCGCCACACATCATCCAAAGATCGCGGTGTAGATTCGAATAAATCCTCATTTAAAACGATAACTTCACCAACATCATCGACAATAAGTCCAAAATCTTCGCCACTTAACGTCTCCACAATGGCGACATGAAAAAGTTCATCATCTGCCCTATCAGGAAGCCCAACAACACGGCGTACTTCAATCTCAGTAATCACCTTGCCTCGTAAGTTGATAAGACCTGCAACGGCTGTAGGCGCCATGGGCATATGCGTTCGTCTTTGACGAATCACAACCTCACGCACCTGTTGAACTCGAAACCCAACCCACTGTTCACCGATACGGCAAGTTAGAAGCTCTACTGATGTATTTTCTTTAACGGCTGCGGGCAATAGTTCTTTAGTAGGCATATTATCCCCTCTCACTCAACAAATGGGTTGTTTTCTTTTGATGTCCTTCGTTGGCGCCGATAACACCAAATCGTTGTAAAATATTGGTGAGTTTTTCCGATAACGATTGGCTATCAAGTTTAGATAATACATCACTAAACAAACTATCATCAGCAATATCGTTTTTCGCTGTTAAAGCTACCACAGGAATACCCTCCAAATGCGGCTGTTGTTGAACCCATTTTGCAAGTTCATAACCATCCATGTTTGGCATTTCTATATCAGTCAGAATTAAATCTGGTTGGAAATTATTCAGTGCTTCACAAGCCTTAACCCCATCTGAAGCAGTTCTGATAGAAAAATTCATGGATTCTAAAACTGGTATCACCAAATGCCTGAAAAATTGAGCATCTTCTACAAAAAGTATTTTAGTTTTTTTCATGTCGCTAGACTGAGCAAACCAATTGGGGTCTGCTTGCTGAACCACTTCAAACACATCTACAATCTCTGTTGCAATACCTTGTATGACCGTTGTGCCTAAAAATAGAGGATTGTCTGAAGGGCGTTTCACTTCAACCGATACTTCGACAATATCAATCACCTGATCAACTTGCAGGCACATACGTTTTCCACCATCTGATAAAATAAGGCAATAAACTTGTTCAGTACCCGCACCGTCTTTTGGACTTACGCCCAAAAGGTCTCCCCAACGAAGCACACGAATCACTTCATTACGATACTGTAAAATTTCCCCAGATGCCGTTTTCTCAATACGTGAATGCTCTAAACACTCTAAGCGTTCAACCAAAGTCATGGGAATCACAAAACGCTGGTCACCTTGCATAAATATCAGCGCATGCTGCTGTTCACCATGCTCTTGAGCATCAACATTTTGATTATAGTCTTGCGCGACTTCAGCCTCTGAAGAAAGTTTAACCATAGATGCAAGGCCATTACAGTCAAAAATTGGAATCACTGCACCATCGCCTAAAATGGTACTTCCGCCATAAAAATTAATATGTTGAAAATGAACACCCAATGGTTTGACCACAATCTCTTCAGCACCAAAAATTTGATCAACAAGAATACCAAACGTGCGGTCACCAATATCTGCAACGACAATCGAACCAGCAGGTTTATCCACCTTCGCCAAATCCAAGGCTTCTTTGAGCATCAACACAGGCAACAATTTACCACGCAAACGGTAAAAAGGTTGACCTGCAATCAGTCGCCACTCTTCTGAAGCTTCCGGAGCACTTAACAACTCTTTAACACTCATCTGAGGAATCGCAAAGCGTTGCCCTTCACAACCAACAACCATAGCTGAGATAATCGCTAAGGTTAGCGGAATACGAATACGAAGTGATGTCCCCTTCCCTAGCGTGCTGTCGATATCAACACTGCCACCTACACGTTCGATTTCAGTACGCACCACATCCATGCCTACACCACGGCCTGAAAAGTTCGTCACTTTTTCAGCTGTAGATAAACCAGCATTAAAAATAAGTTGCAGCGTTGCTTTATCAGATATTTTCTCTGCCTGATCAGGTGTCAAAACCCCCATATCCAAGGCTTTGCCTTTGATTTTCTCCGCATCAATGCCGCCGCCATCATCATTAATCGTGATTAATATGAACCCTGATTCTTGTATGGCAGAAAGGTGTAATGTGCCTTCAGCTGGCTTTTTCTTTTCTAAGCGCACTTGGTTTGACTCAATACCATGGTCACAACTATTACGAATAATATGCGTGAGCGGGTCTTTTAGGGCATTGAGAATAGTACGGTCAAGCTCAGTGTCTTCGCCGACCATGACCACTTTAATCTTCTTATCCAACTGTTTACCAATATCGCGTACGATGCGAGGAACGCTGCTCCAAATGGTTTGAATCGGTTGCATACGCGTTCTTAGCAACTGCTCTTGTAGTTGCTCTGTAATTTGATCTACATCACGACCAACCCGCATAAATTCCATAGATCCTGATGCACTTATCATTTGCATTAAACTGTTTCGTGTGAGCACCAATTCACCCACTTGATTCATAAGTTCATCAAGCAGCCCTACATCAACACGCACGCTGGCGTTACTTGGTGTACGTTTGGTTTGCGGTGCAGCAGCAGGCTCGGTGCCCCCTGTTTTCTTCGCCGTCACGCTTGGTTTAGAAACTGTAGCGAGCTGACCTTCTACTTCAGCAGTTTTTACCTGTTTATCAACCTTGATGATGACATCTTCTTCGGCTACTGCTTCCTTTTTCCGTTTTGGTGCTTTTGTGGGCTTATCTTCATTATGCTCTTTACTGACTGCCTGAACCTCAGCGCCACCTGGCTCTTCAGCCTGGCCTCTTGCCATACCTAAAATTTTCAATGCATCAGCAGGAGTTAACGGTTCAATATTTCTAAGTGTCGCAAAACCAGCTGAAATCATATCTCCAGCGCTATGAATATTTGCAGCGACCAATGCTTGAACCACATCGTCGTCAAACCCCGTCAACCAAGCTAGTTTAATACCTGAATCATCGCTACCTGATGATGCTTCGTCATCTGACTCCGCTGTATTCTTTTCATCTTCACCCGATACCAAACGCTCACAAGCCTCCAAGCGAGAAATCAATTCACTGTGATCTAAATTTGGTTCTTGACCAGATTGCTCCAAGCCTTCAAGTAGCTGTTTAATCGCATCAGCACATTCCAATAACAGCGACACAATATCTTCAGTCACCATATATTTTAATGAACGAATTCTACTTAATAAATTCTCGCCAGCATGTGCAACTTTTTCTAACTTTGTCAGATTAAGAAAGCCACAGCTTCCTTTAACAGTATGGATGGCTCGAAAAATAGAGTCTAATAAATCAGAATCACCTGGTCTTGCTTCCAAATCCATGAGCTGCTGCTCAATGGAATCAAGATTCTCATTACTTTCAGTTAAAAATTCGCCCAGTAGCTCTTCATCCATTGCTATACTCCTGCGTTGGTTTCCTCTTCATTTCTAGCAACATCCTAAAACAGCATGCCACCAACAGTTTCAATCAATGAGTCAGGCTGAAATGGCTTCACCAACCACGCTGAAATACCTGAGTTATGCCCCATTGATTTTTTGTCTTCGCCAGACTCTGTTGTGAGCATTACTATCGGTGTGTCGGCATATGCTTCCGTTTCTCTAAGCTTTTGAATCATCGTTAGACCATCCATATTAGGCATATTCAAATCTGTAAGAATCAAATCAAAGGGCTGCTCAGATTGCAGCGCCTTATCTAAGCCTTCTTGCCCATCTTTGGCTTCTTCAACTGCAAAATCGACAGACAATAACGTTCTTTTTACAGTAATCCTGACCATGGTTGAATCTTCAACAATTAAAATACGTGGGCCACTCATAATTCACCTCTTAATACAATTCTCTCTTCTTCCATCACATAACGTTTTGACACATCTTCTTCCCAAGACACTTTGCCCGTTGTATCAGGCTGGGTATCTGCCCAATCCGACAAACATGTTTTTACGTTGTTTAATCGTTGGCTGACGCGGTCTATGTTTTGTAGCTCTGTTAATGCTTCCATAAGTTTTTCTTCTACTTCTGGTGCCACACCCATATCTAAAATCGCCATCAACTTCATCAGCCCTTCTTCACTGCTCGTTGATAAGAGCTCAACTGAACCTTCAACTTGTTTTTCTAAAACACGTAACAAACGCTTATCAGCCTGCTTTGGCCATACCGATTCACTCATAACCTCTCCTTCCACAGCAGCGCTTTCGATTGTTTGTAGTGCTGTTGGTAATACATCTGTATTTTCTTGCTCGCTTGCTTCCGCTTGCTGTTTAGTTACAACTTCTTCTATTTTATTCTCTTCTACCTGAACTGCTTCAACTGCTTCAACTGCTTCAACTGCTTCAACTGCTTCAATCGTAAATTTATTTCCTATCTCAGTTTCAGTTTGTTTTTCAGCCTCAATTTCAGCCTCAATCTCAGCTTGAATTTTAGCATTAACTTCCGCTTGAACTTTTTTCTCAATTTCAGTTTCAATTTCAACTTGTTTTTCAGCCGCTAACTCTGCTTGAATCTTGGCTTCCGCCTCTTCTTTCTCCGCAGTTAAACGTTTGCTATCATCACTATTTAGCACCCCACGACGACAAAACAAAAATGATGCCGTCTGGTTCGGTGCATCCATTTCAAGCACTGGTGAGCCTGCGAGTAACTGCATGTGCCCTACATGCCCTGAACTGATAGGAAAAATATCATCCAAAACATTAAATGCCGTGCGCATATCGTGGCTTTGATCGTGTTTTAAGTAGGCCATCAATATCCAACCTCTACGCAGCGCCTCACGGTATACAGATTCCCAGCTGGGTTGCTTACCTTCTTCCAAAATACGTATAGATGCCACATCCTCAACAAGCACTGCATCACCAAGCATCGCATCCATAAATTCATAGGCATAGACATCTTGAATAGCCTCCTCTGGATATTGCACCTTCCTTGCTTGTGTAAGCAATTGCCTTGCCATAAATACATCATGGAAGGCATCAGGCGAACCCACCCGTATATCCAATAAAGGATAACCTTGCCCTGCCCCAATAAAGTTACTGATATTGTCGCCATCTCTTGGCAGCACCATAAGCTTAGGCGGTGTCCACCATTTCACCTTCTCTTTACGCGCCGTTAACATTGAACCCACTTCGTGCAACCAAAGTTCGAGCACAGAGTCTTCACTGCTATCATCTTGGCTTTCAGGGTAAAACATCATCACCTTGCAACCACGAAGCTGCGCTGTGAGAATTTCAGTGTCCAAGCCATCCCATGCATGCACTGATGCACTAAGCGCACAATGTCCTGCTGAGTTCACTTTTTCTTCGATATTTCGCAAAGCTCGCATTTGCATCGTTAAATAATGTTCATTATGTGTACTAAAAACATGGCATGTAAGTTTATGATGGCGCTCTGACATCTCTTCAATCATTGCTGGTAAGCCTGGGTGCCAACCAAGAAATATAATACCTAAATCCCATGTTTCAGGCCAAGTGAAGGTTTGAAGCTGATTTTGATGATCGCTATCCCCTAAGCTAAAACCTCGGCTTAAAATGACAGGCCATAATAATTGATCACGACCAAGTGCCACAACATTTTCAAATGATTCATCATGATTATGCTTGATAAGGTCACTAAACAAAATAAAGACACCATCTTCACGTCTAGCTGATAATAAATTTAGGCCTTCACCAAAACAATTACTCAGCCACACTTCCAATAACATCTGCTGTTGCCCATGTTTGATTTCTGCACCAGCACTGGTTTGAATGATTTCAAAAGACCAGTCCATCGTATACAAACCCGTCTCACCTGAAACCACATCAAACATATGAATACCAAGCTCTGGCATATGACTACAATGATGCATTTGATAGAGCATTCGCGCTCGAATTGATGAAGAATCAACGATCTTCATCGCCAACGACTGCTCATATACATGTGATAAACTAAGCGGTAAATGGCTATCTGTAATTACAAGCCCATCTGTATTTAGTTCACGAGCCAAGTGATGAATATCGGAAATTTTAGCTGGATCATGCTGTTGCTGCTTATGCATGAACACAACCAGTTGTGTAATGCCTGATAACTTAAACCGCTCAATAAGATTTCTGCTTCCCGTCTCTACTTCGCGAATACTTAGCCAATTTCCAACCTGCGATGCGCCAGCAAGCACTGCATCATGAAAAATCCAAACTGAAGGAAAGGAATAACGTAAACGCGCAGATAATTCGCCCAGCTTGTTTAATACTGGTAAAGATTGCTCGTTCCAACCCATAAACAACATATGTTCTCGTGCCGAAAGTGAACTATTGGCAAGTTCCTCAAGCATATGTTTCATTACATTTGATCCTAAACTTACCACCAAAGCAAAAAAGAAAACGCCTGACAAAACAAGAATCACTGTCAGTCCAGTAAGCCACGGTGAAAAGGCTTCTGGTGGTGCAGCACCTGGGTCAATCATTAAGCGGAATACAAATAAAATAACCTGAAAAGGTTCATAATCACTGGCATTGGTTTGACCATCATCATTCACATCAATTTGAGGATACAAATACCAAACAGCGATCGAACCTACAATCATAAACGCCATAAACATTGCTGCCAACATCCCCCCTTCTTGGCGTATGTCTGGAAGGTTAATGACCTTTTTCACGGCAATAAAAATATTGCCCAAAGGGTTAAGCATAATAAGAAAGCGGGCTAACCTAAGCAGAACCCATGTGCTGCTGATTGCTGGGAAAACTGATAATAATGCAAATGCCGCAAACATATCAGGTACAATAAAAGCAAGTTCTAAATAACGCCTGCGTCCTGATGGTAAAACACGGTACAAAGAGTAAATACGATAGCTTGTTTCAATCAGGAGAATCACACCAATATACAACGCAACATCAGGCATAGCCCAAGCAATGCCTGCTAATGCAACCATAACCAAGGAGAATGGTAATGAAAACACAAGCGCATCGTATGTTAAGAAGCGGAAAATACGCAGCATTCTCAACATATACATACCACGAAATAGACGGGCTATGCGTAAATAAATACCTTGCTCAAGAAGACTTACTGGAACCAAAAGTGCTGAAAACATACTAACCGTAGCGATGCCATCAAAGAATAAAAATACCAGCTCAGTTTTGTTTCTATAGCCATTTTCTTTTTGTAGCCAAAAACGCATAATCCATTCAACTGTAAAGAATAATGCTAGTGGTAACATCACAAGCCAGTAGCGCTCAAAGACACATAAACCCAGCGCAACCATAATAATAATGGCATAACGAGGGTGCGAGAACACACGCTCTCCAAGCAACAACCACTCTTTTTTGGAATGGGTGCCTGAAAGACGTTTTATAATTTTATGCTTAAAGATTGAAAATTTCTGACTTGATTCCTGCATAGCAACCTTAGAGGAATTCTCTTTATCGTTTTCTGCTTCATTTTCAGGTGACGTTGATGGCGTTACCACGACTTTTTCCGCCACAATATCATTGTTAAGACATGCTGAGGCAGCTTTGCCCTGACTTACAAGAGGAGGAACCGCTAGAGCAGTATCCGTCCTCTGTAAATTCAGATTTGCGCAAGCATTACCTACCGGTTGCGCAAGCTGTCCAAAAAACCCGTCACTCGACCAGACAAAGCTTCACCTTTTTCTCGAATCAAGTTTGACACATTTTTCACTTCCGCAGCAGATCTACCTGTGTCTTCTGCCGCACTTCTCACATCACCAATCGCACCAGTCACTCGCACAGTTGCATCAGAAGCTAGGTGTACGCTTTGGGCAATCTCACGTGTTGCATTGTTTTGTTCATCTGCCGCCATTGCAATTGCTTCATTGATGGTGTTCATTTCTTGAATAGTTTCACCAATTTTTTTAATTGCCGATGCCGCACCATTGCTTTCACTTTGAATCGCTAAAATCTGCTTAGAGATTTGCTCTGTAGCTTTTGCCGTTTGATTGGCAAGCTCTTTTACTTCACCCGCAACCACGGCAAAGCCTCGACCTGCTTCACCAGCACGCGCAGCCTCAATACTTGCATTCAAAGCCAAAAGATTGGTTTGTTCGGCAATATCAGTAATCACGCTAACCACCTGACCAATTTCTTCAGAAACGGATGACAGTTTACTTACTGTTTGGTTGGTTTCTTCTGCTTCCACTACGGCCTGCTCCGAAATATCAACAGCGCCACGCACCTGCTGAGTAATTTCAGAAATTGACACCGACAACTCTTCTGCCGCAGCAGCAACGTTGGTCACGTTATGATTTGCTTCTTCTGCACCTGCTGAAACACTTGTTGCTTGGCCTAAAGACTGTTCCGCCATTGAAGACAACTCATCAGAAGATGCCTGCATTTCAGTAGCTGCAGCAATAAGCTCTTCAACCATGGTACCAATGTTGTTTTCAAAGTCTGTTGCCAACTCGGCTTGTTCTGTTTCATCATTCCAAGACACCATAATAGAGTCCCATGCACCTTCGCTCGTCTTCAAAGTATAAGCACTAAATTGAATTGAACGTCCTGCTGCAACAAAGGATGCAGACATCGGGAAACTCGCTTCATTGCTTAGCAACGAACGTTGATGACCTGGGTTTTTATGGAAAATATCAATACATTGCCCAACAATTTGATCAACTGAACATGGCAACGCAGATTCAATTTTTTTGAACAACTGTTTTGCAGCTGGATTCATATAAGTGATAATCAAAGAGTCTTTATCAGCAATCATGGTTGCTTGTGGGGTTGTTTCAACCACCTGTCTTAGTCTCGCAGTTTCCACCGCTTGCGCTTGAAATACGCCAAGCGATTCAACCAACTCACCAATAGCCCCTCTCATACCTTGTTTCACATGACGAATCTCACCTTTTTCAAGCACATCCATCGCTTCAACCACTTCACCCAATGGTCGGGTAATGCTCCGTGTAATCCATATAATTAACGCCACAACACCGAGTACAATGAACAGCAGTGTGCCCCAAAACTGTAATATTTGTGAGCGCTGTAGTTCCTTTCGATTCGTATTAATGTCTTTAATATACTGAGTGAGTGCTTCATCCACAACACTAATACCAACATGCAATTCATCTTGATAAATTTTGCGTAAATCATCTTCTGTTTTTAATAACTTCAATAAATTTTCTTCATAAGCGATAAATGATTTTTGATATAATTTCATTTCATCTTCAACGCGGTTTTTCGCTCGTTCATTTAAATTTGAAGCTGCCAAAACAGCATAAAAATCTTTAGCTTTTTGCTTAAATCTATCAACCAGTGCGTTTGTATGTTGCATCATAAATTCTTTCTCAATTTTACGAAGTTGCAAAATAGCTATAACCAAATCTGTCATATTGTGTTCTTCAAGATCTGTTTCGATACTGTCAGCACTTTTACGTAGTTCGCCTAGGAGACCATCATCCTTACCAAAGCCTAAAAGCACACGTTCTTTAGCCGCAGTTAAAAAAGTGTTATCAAATTTGATCATGGTCGACAGAAGTTTTTTTGCATCATTACGCATCGTTTCCGTTGGCAACTCTTTTACCAACCTCTCAAGTGTTTCATCATTATCATCACTGAACTCTTGCCAAGAGACACGTCCCGTTTTATCGGAAAATTGCAAGTAACGTGAAGCACTTTCAAACTCAACAAACATGCCATTAGACAAACCATCCAGCATTTCCATTTTTTCTGAGGCAATGCGCAATTCGTCCCCAATTTCTTGAACTTTATTTACTGCAGTATTATGAATAAGACCTGTTGTAACCATGCCAAGCACAGCTAAAACCCCAATTAAGGTTAACCGGTGCATAATCGTTAATTTATCAAACCAAGATATTTTTTTTGCTGAATCCATGGGATCTCCCTTGCGCCACTGATATTACTTACTTCATCGTTCCAATACAGAGAATAGCAAATCAAGTGCCACTTCTTTAAACCTCTATATTATTGTTTCTTTGTAATAAGTTACGCTGTTATTAAACCATGGCGAATCGCCAAACGAGTGATGTCAGCCAAGTTATCAGCGTCAAATTTTTTCATAATGTTTGTTCGATGAACCCCAACTGTTTTAGGGCTTAAATGTAGGGTTGAGGAAATTTTCTTTACCGAATGCCCATCAGCAAGCGCTGTAAACACTTCAAACTCTCGTGGGCTAAGAACATCTATAGGATCTTGATCCCCAGTGATATTAGACATCACGATATCTTGGGCTAATGATGGTTCGATATATGAGCGGCCACAGTCCAGCAAACGCACAGCTTTAATAAGTTCATCAGGACTTGCCCTTTTGGTAAGGTAACCTTTAATACCCATCTTTATTGCTCTGGCAACAAATGTTTTACTATCATGCATGGTTAATAACATGATTTTTGCGTGAGGGTTATATTCTAGAATATGGCGTGCTGCTGCAAGCCCTCCCATACCGGGCATATTAATATCCATGATGATTAAATCAGGTCTTTTTGTTCGATAAAGTTGATAGGCCTCTTCGCCTGTTTCAGCTTCATCCTGCACCACAATATCCGGCGCACTCTCTAATAACTGACGAAAACCTACCCGAACCATAGGGTGATCATCACAAAGCAAAACCTTAATGGCATGGATGGCCATTTACGATTCCACTGGAAATGAGCAAGATAATTTCGCTCCCTCATCCACATTTTCGAAAGCAATTAACCCCTGCCAAGCTTGTACCCTATGCAAGATACCAAGCAAACCAATGCCTGACGTCTTTTTCAAAATCAGTTGGTCAATTGTACCTGTTAAAGCGACACCATTATTAGAAACGAGCAAATCTAAAACATCAGCACGAACCACTAACTGGATATTTGCTTCGCTTGCATAACCATGCCTAACAGCGTTGGTTAATGCCTCTTGGACAATGCGGTATACTGCCATCTGTAAATCTTTCTCTAAAACACTGGTATCACCAACAATGTCCAAGGTACAGTGCAGATGCAAATTTTCTTGAGCAAATGTGACCAAATCTTCCAAACTGTCAGCCAAGCCAAATTTATCGAGTACGCTGGGGTGCAAACGTTGCAACAAATGATGCATCATTTCGAACATTTGATCGGTTAACTCAACAATTGTTTTTGCAACAGGGTGGGTTTGGCGGCCTTCACTTTGCCTATGCATCAATTGTGCTGCAGTCCGAATGGCTGTTAAATTTTGACCAATCTCATTGTGCAGTTCAAAAGCAATTTCACGACGCTCATTTTCAATTAACGCCAGATTTTGACGTATGATTTCATTGTTTTGACTCTCTATAACCATGTTTATACCTACCCTTGCCAAACGTGATGATGAATTTCCTTTCATAAAGCAACACTTGTGCCGAGCTAGCCTTATCTTTATAATTACGGCATATATGGAGTGTTTATTATGTCTGTAACCATGAGCGAAAGTGCTGCAACCAAAGTGAAATCATTGATGGACTCGGAAGAAAACAAAGCGTTGAAACTTCGTATTTTTGTTTCTGGCGGTGGTTGTTCGGGCTTTGAATATGGTTTTACCTTTGATGATGAAACCAAGGAAAATGATACCGTTGTGGAAAGTTTTGGTGTGCCTTTATTGGTAGATCAAATGAGTATGGGTATGCTTGAAGGTTCAGAAGTAGACTATCAAACGTCATTGCAAGGTGAGTCTTTTGTTATTCGTAACCCTAATGCCGCTTCAACATGTGGCTGTGGTAAATCATTCACCCCTGCTGAAAGTGGTCAGGGTTGTGCCAACGTAGCCGAATACTGATACCCGCTTCAAAATCTGATCCATTACACGAGTATCCATGAGCATTGCGCTTGAAGTTCAACAGTTAACCAAGACTTATAAAAACGGTAAAAAAGCACTCGAAGGTGTTAATCTTTCAGTGCCTGAGGGCTCATTTTTTGCCTTGCTTGGCCCCAATGGAGCAGGCAAATCATCCCTTATCAATATCCTCGCCGACACAGTCAAGCCGTCGTCGGGATCAGTGCAGTTTTTAGGTCATGATTTATTTCAGGAGCGCAGTTGGTGTAAGCGCCGCTTGGGCGTGGTGCCACAAGAAGTTGCCTTCGATCCATTTTTTGCACCGCGCGACATCTTAAAAATAAACTCAGGCATGTTTGGCGTAAAACCAGACTTAAAATGGATTGATGAATTATTAGAGCGCCTAGAGCTCACCGAACATGCCAATAAAAATGCGCGCCAATTATCGGGTGGTATGCGTAGGCGCTTATTGGTGGCGCAAGCTTTGGTACATAAACCAAGTGTTGTTATTCTCGATGAACCGACAGCCGGCGTTGATGTCGAGCTTCGCAAACGTTTATGGGATTTTATGCGTGAACTCAATACCGCTGGCACCACAATTTTACTCACCACTCACTATTTGGAAGAAGCCGAAGAATTATGCGATCAAGTCGCTATTATAGATCAGGGTAAACTGCTCACCTCTCAACCCATGCAAACGCTACTGAACACAGTGGGGGGTTCATCTTTAGTCTTGCACTATGACCAAGATATTTCTTTAACCGAAACAAACCAGCAGAAACTTGAAAACTTCTTACCGCGTTTAAAAGACAACACCATCACTTTAACGCTTAAAAAGAATAACGACGGTCATAACAACTTTAATGCGGCCTACCAAGCAGCCATTGCTTGTTGGGGCGAAGCCCGATCGGTATCTATCGAAGATGAAGATTTAGAGGATGTTTTCCTACGCCTAACCAACAATGGGGTTATCACATGAACTGGTATGGTTGTTGGACTCTTTTCATGCGTGAAATACGCCGTTTTTTAAATGTGAACATGCAAACGATTGTTGCTCCAGCGCTCACTGCAATCATGTATTTAATCGTTTTTCGTTATGCCATGGGTGATAGACAAGTCCCGGGCATGGATGTTGATTACTTCAGTTTTTTAATCCCTGGGCTAGTAATGATGGCGATGTTACAAAATGCATTTGCCAATACCTCAAGCTCTATCATGATTGGTAAAATCATGAATGTGCAAATCATATTGATGATGGCGCCACTTTCTGCCTTTGAGCTAGTATTTGCATTCTTGGCAGCTGCTGTCGTCCGCGCTGTGATCGTTGCTGTGGTATTATTGACCATACTTATGCCATTTACAGGGCTGCCCATTGAACATGTCTGGATGATTTTGTTTTATGGCATTTGCGGCAGCATTATCATGGCTGGTTTGGGTTTGATTGGCGGTATGTGGTCAAAAAATTTTGATGACATGGCGCTGCTCAACAACTTTATCATCATGCCGCTCACCTTTTTATCGGGTGTGTTTTATTCAGTAAAACAACTCCCTGAAGTTTGGCAAACTATCAATCATTGGAATCCTTTCTTTTATCTCATTGATGGTTTCCGTCATGGTTTTTTAGGCGTGGGTGACACCGATCCAAGCCAAGCTGTGTTGATTGTATTGATTGCAGCCATCATCACCTCCGTCGCCTGCTGGCGTTTGTGGGATATAGGTTGGCGGCTTAAAGAATAGGCTCATCTGCACATGCTTAACATGTGTTTGCTAACGCAAGGCCGCTCACCTATTCTTTTAACACTTACACAACAAGCTCCGGGGGGGGGGATTCACTGTGCATAAAATTATATTCATCGTACTCTTATTTTTGAGTTCAAACAGTTTCGCTTTTGAAACCCGTGCGCGCCCCACAGTGTGGGCCACCCCCATCATTTCTGAATATCTTCAAAACTGGTACCAGATTGATAGTGAGCTCTACCGAAGCGAGCAACCCGATGAGCAAGCCATGGAAGAAATTGAAACCTTTGGTATTAAATCTATCCTCAACTTACGCGAATTTCATGATGACAACGATGAAATCAAAGGTACGCACCTCATACCACTGCATGTGCCCATCCGCACCCAAACGATTAATGATGCGCATATCGTAAAAGCATTGCAGCTTATCCAAAAATCCGACAAGCCAGTTCTTGTACATTGCTGGCATGGTGCCGACAGAACAGGCACTGTCATTGCCATGTATCGCATGACTGAGCAGGGCTGGAGCAGGGAAGCTGCAATTGATGAGTTGATACATGGCGGTTACAACTACCACAGTATGTTTGGCAATATCATCACCTATTTAGAAAACGTCGATATTGAAGTCATCAAGCAACAGATGAACAAAGCTTCAAAATGAAATTAAGCAGACCAGTAAAAATCAGCTTCTTCAGCATATTTTTACTTATTTTTACAAACGCGCATGCCATAGAATTAAAACCATTCACCTCCGATGGTTGCAGCGCATTTCCCGATGGCACAATCAAAGATTCAAACAAATGGCTCAACTGCTGCATCGCCCACGACAAAGCCTACTGGCTAGGCGGCACCTACGAAGAGCGCCTAAAAGCTGATAATGATTTAGAAGCATGCATCGCAAGTGTTGGCGATGAAAAAACTGCAAAACTCATGTGGGCAGGTGTACGTGTTGGTGGTTCACCCTATTGGTTTTCAACATTCCGTTGGTCATACGGCTGGCCATATACAAGGGGTTATGCCCCCATCACCGCCGAGGAAAAAGCCTTTGCTGAATCACTTCCTATTCAACCACAAAAACACTAAGCTAAAAAAGGATTGCAAAAGATACAACCAGCGCCTCCCTCTTGCTTTAGCTATGCCGAAGTCTTGCCTGTTAAAAATGGATTAGCACAGTAACTCGCACCCATTTTAACTGGCAAAGTGTAGGAAATTCATTGCTATTTAGGGCTAGTTTCTTTGGTTCGTTTCTTTGCTGCCAAGGAAACGAACGAACAATCTACAAATCAATCGAGTTTGACCCTATCGGTTTATAAAGAGGTAGCCACCCTCACAAGCATAAAGCCCACACCAAAAATATAAAAAACACCAACGGAAACAAGTAGGTAATGAAACTTTGTACGTAGCGATGGCTCATTCCTCATATCTATAATCGTCATCGGAACCACAATAATCTCAATTATAAAAACAAATGCTGCCAAGCCAATAGTATAAAGTGCATAAATGAACCCATCACCATGTGGATTCAAAAACTTGTATCTCGTAAACGCGTTCAAATGAGGCATCATTTGTATGCGGCGAGGAAAGCCCTTTGATTCAAGACTGTGCGATAAGCACTGGGGTCAGAATGGGCATCTCGACTTTATCGGGAGAGTCTTG
>Ga0316204_10004214_pt1 | contig 26431 bp, 18 predicted proteins | sample 6monrhotite_MG_2_FD_205661 | JGI IMG/M metagenome (GOLD analysis project Ga0316204, IMG submission 205661) | Microbial mat bacterial communities from mineral coupon in-situ incubated in ocean water Damariscotta River, Maine, United States -... | ecosystem: Environmental > Aquatic > Marine >...
GTGCTCTACGCCGCGGAAGGCAAGGGCGCCGTGGCCGCCATCGAGCCCGAGTCGGGCCGGGTGAAGTGGCGGGTGACCGTGCCGGGCTTCTCCAGCGCCGATGTCCGCAGCCCGCTCCAGCTCGACGGCGACCTGCTGCTGGTCACCTCGATCAAGGGCGTGGCGGCCCTGGACCCTGCGACCGGCGCGCAGCGCTGGAAGCGCCACCTGCCGGAGTCGAACGCGGCCCTCATCGACGGGGACGACATCTACCTGCTGGGCGGCGGCAAGCTGCGGTGCGCCAGGCGGAGCACCGGCAAGAACCAGTGGATGCTGAAGCAGACCCTGAACGGCACCAGCCTGAGTCGCTGAGAAGACAAGCTCATCGTCATGGCCGGCGGGCCGCTGTGTGTGGACCTCACCACCCGGGAGGTCCTGTGGAGGGGGTGGGCCAACTCCACCTCCTACCTGCGGCCGCTGGAGGTGTTCGGGGGGCGCCTGTACGTACAGAACTATGACCCCGAGGTGGGGACGCACTTCGCGGCGATCGACGCGGCGACGGGGGCGGTCATCTGGGCCGGACCGAAGGTGGAGAAGAGCATCGGGCGGGCGGCGGTAGGCTACGGGCTGGCCTTCTTTCGGGACAGCGAAGGCGGCCTGTGGGCGCTGGACGCGGACACGGGCGAGGTGCGCTGGAAGGCGTCGCTCTCGCTGCTCTGGGGCATGCCGGAGACCGGCCCGCTGCTCGTCAATGACCTCGTGCTCGTCGCGGTCGACGGCGGTGAGCTCCAGGCCTACGCCGCGCTCACCGGCGAGCTGGTGTGGACGCTGCCGGGCCGGCACCCGGGGCAGCACCTCTCGGCGATGGCCCGCTTCCAGTTCCTGCGTGGCGCCAGCGCGGGCCGCCTGGACGGCATGTTCTCGCTGTTCCTGGGCTCCCACAAGGGGATCGTGCTGGCGCTGAGCTGAGCGCTGAGCTGAGTACCCGCCGGCCCTCAGCGTGCCTGGGAGCCGATCTCCAGGCCGTACTTCTTCAGGATGCGCCGGGCGACCACCTGCTTGTGCACCTCGTCCGGGCCGTCGTAGATGTGCGCCGCCCGCTCGTGGGCGTAGAACCACGCCAGCGGCAGGTCATCGGTCATCCCCAGCGCCCCGTGGGTCTGCAGCGACCGGTCGAGCACCTTGGTGAGCATGTCCGCGGCGAAGAACTTCACGCAGGAGATCTCCGAGCGGGCCGCGTAGGTGCCCTCCTCGTCGATCTTGCGCGCCGCGTGGTGGATGTAGAGCCGGGCGGCGTCGATCTCCGCCCGGCACTCGGCCACCCACTGCTGGATGATCTGCCGGCTGCCCAGGGGGCGGCCCGGGGCCACCATGCGGCTCACCGCGCGCTTGCACATGAGGTCAAAGGCGCGCTCGGCGATGCCCAGCCAGCGCATGCAGTGGTGGATGCGGCCGGGGCCGAGGCGCTCCTGGGCCATGAGGAAGCCGGCGCCCACGCCGCCCAGCAGGTTGGCCTTCGGCACCCGGCAGTCCACGTAGTCGATCTCCGAGTGGCTGGACCAGCCGCTGCCCTCGTGGCCCATCACCGAGATGCGGCGAACGTGCTTGAAGCCCGGGGTCTTGGTGGGCACGATGATCATGCTGGCGCGCTGGAAGGGCGTCGCGTCGGGGGCGGTCACGCACATCACGATGGCGAAGGCCGCGCCGTCGGCGGAGGTGGTGAACCACTTGCGCCCGTTGACCACCCACTCGTCGCCGTCCTCGACCGCGGTGGTGTCCATCCAGGTGGGGTTGCTGCCCGCGCGGTCCGGCTCGGTCATGGAGAAGCAGGAGCGGATCTCGCCGTCGAACAGGGGCTTCAGCCAGCGCTCCTTCTGGGCGTCCGAGCCGAACTTGTGCAGGATCTCCATGTTGCCGGCGTCCGGGGCCTGGCAGTTGAAGGCGTAGTGGCCGAGCGGGCTCGCGCCGAGCACCTCGGAGAGCTGGGCGTGCTCCAGGAAGCTCAGGCCCATGCCCCCGTCCTCCACCGGGATCTGCGGGCCCCACCAGCCCCGCGCCTTGACCTTCGCCCGGACGGCGTCGAGATCCGCGACACAGTCGGCGAAGCCCCGGGCGGCGACCGCGCCCTCCAGCGGGTAGATCTCGGCCTCCACGAACGCGCGGATGGCGTCCAGTCGCGCCTTGTTCTCTTCGGTCTGGTTCAGCAGCATGGGGGGCCTCCGGTGGTACGCTCTCTACCTATGACGATCGAGCCGCCGCCCGCTACACGCCCTGTCCGCGACGCCCACCGCTTCGACGAGGCCAGCCTCGCCGGGCACCTGCGGGCCAACCTCGACGGCTTCGGCGGGGAGCTCACCGTTCGCCAGTTCAAGGGCGGTCAGTCCAACCCCACCTTCTGGGTGAGCGACGGGGACCGCGCCTGGGTGCTGCGAAAGAAGCCCCCGGGCGAGCTGCTGCCGAGCGCCCACGCGGTGGACCGGGAGCACCGGGTCATCGCCGCGCTCCAGGACACCGGCGTGCCCGTGCCGCGGGTGCATCTGCTCTGCGAGGATCCAGCCGTCATTGGCACGGCCTTCTACGTGATGGAGCACGTCCAGGGGCGGACCTTCTGGAACGTGCAGCTCCCGGGGCTGGAGCCCGCCGAGCGGGCCGCCATCTACCAGGAGCTGGCCCGGGTGCTGGCCGCGCTGCACGGGGTCGAGCAGGACGCCGTGGGGCTCGGGGACTACGGCCGCCCCTCGAACTACATGAGCCGCCAGGTCGCGCGCTGGACCCGCCAGTACCGGGCGAGCGAGACCGAGGCGGTCGCCAGCATGGACGCCCTCATCGACTGGCTGCCCGCGCACCTGCCGGGCCCCAGCGGCGGGCGGGAGACCGCGATCGCCCACGGCGACTTCCGCCTGGACAACCTGATCTTCCACCCCACCGAGCCCCGCGCGCTGGCCCTCATCGACTGGGAGCTCTCCACGCTGGGGCACCCGCTGGCGGACCTCGCCTACACCTGCATGCTCTACGACGTGGCGCTGCCCGGCGTGGGCGGTCTGAGCGGGGTGGACTTCGCCGCGACGGGCATCCCCACCGAGGCCGCCTTCGTGGCCCGCTACTGCGCGCTCACCGGCCGCGAGGGCGGCATCGAGGGCTGGCCCGTCTACAAGGCCTTCTCGCTCTTCCGCCTCGCGTCCATCGTGCAGGGCGTCTACAAGCGCGGCCTCCAGGGCAACGCGTCGAGCGAGCAGGCCGGCATGTACAAGGAGGCCGCGCGCCTCCTCTCGACCATCGCCTGCGGGCTGGTCAACCTGAAGTTCTGAGAGGAAGGGAGCACCTATGGGGTACGGAAGCTACAGCCACCAGGCCCACGTGGCCATGACGAAGGCCCGGTCTGACAAGTCCGGCAAGCAGGTCTTCACGCAGACCGCCTGCCATCCGGCGATGAACCCGCGCGGGGTCGCCGCTCGAGAGAGCCGGGACAGCCCGGATCACCCGGAGTCCGTGGGCGTGATCTTCGCGCTCGATGTCAGCGGCTCCATGGGCGAGATCCCCGCGCGGCTGGCGACGGAGACCCTCCCGGCCTTCATGAAGACCATGCTGGAGGCCGGGGTGACCGACCCCCAGGTGCTGTTCATGGCGGTGGGCTACGCGGGCTTGAACCAGCCCGACCGGGCGCCGCTGCAGGTGGGGCAGTTCGAGTCCACCGAGTCGCTGATGGATCAGTGGCTCACGCGGATGTACCTGGAGGGCGGCGGCGGCGGCGGCGACGAGAGCTACGAGCTCGCGATGTACTTCGCCAGCCGGCACACCAGGATGGACTGCGTCGAGAAGCGCGGGCGCCGGGGCTACCTCTTCATCACCGGCGACGAGCCCCCCAACCGCGCGGTCAGCCGGGAAGAGGTGGAGGCGCTCATCGGGGATCGCATCCCCAACGATCTGACCCTGCCCCAGATCATCTCCGAGACCCTGGAGAGCTTCGAGGTCTTCTACCTGATCCCCGATCCCAGCCGGGGCAAGCGGGTGGGGCCGGCGTGGCGCAAGCTGCTCGGCGACCGGGTGATCGTGATGAACGAGCCCGACGACACGGGGTACGTGGCCGCCGGGCTGGTGGCCATGGTCGAGGGCGCGGCTGCGTCGATCGCGGAGCTGAGCGAGCGCTTCGCCGCGGCGGGGCTCTCCAAGGCCCGCTGCGAGGCGGTCGCGAGCGCGGTCGCGGGCTTCTCCCGCTGAGGGCGGGCGCGCAGGAGGCCGCTGACAGAGGGTGGCAGCAGGGGGCTCCCGGGGCAGCTCGGGGCCGGGCAGGGTCGGTTACTTCGGGGACATGAGCACCCTCCAGTCTGCCTACGACGCCGTCCAGGCCGCCGCCCTGAGCTACCCGACCGCCTACGAGGAGGCCCCGTGGGGGCAGCGGGTGGCGAAGGTCAACAAGAAGGTCTTCCTCTTCGCCTTCTTCGAGGAGGGGCGCACCCGCTTCTCCATGAAGCTGCCGGCCTCCGGCGAGGCGGCGCTGGCTCACGACTTCGCCGAGCCCATGGGCTACGGCATGGGCCGCCACGGCTGGGTCGCCTTCAGCTTCGGCGGCGGCGATGAGGTGCCGATCGAGGCCCTCACGGACTGGCTGGACGAGAGCTTCCGGGCGGTCGCGCCCAAGAAGCTGCTGAAGGCCATCGAGGCCGGCACCGCGGCGCCGCCGCCGCTGGCGCCGCCGACCCGCGAGGGCGTCGTCGCCCTCATCGGTGAGGATCCGCTGCGGCTGGAGCGGGCCCGGGAGGCCCTGAGCGGCGGCGGGCTCACGCTGGTGACCTCGGACCTGGAGGACGCGGTGGACGTCGCGGGAGACGCGGAGCCGGAGCTGGTGATCGTGGATGTCTGCCGCTCGGCGACCGAGGCCATCGCGCTGCTCGGGGACATCGACCTCGTCTGCGTGGACGCGCAGCTGGTGGTGGTCGGGGTGCGGGACGCCAGGATGGAGCGCTCGCTGGAGGCGAAGCTGCCCCCCGGTTCCCGGCTGAGCCGCGAGGCCCCCGGCGATCCCGCCGTGCATCGCATGGTGTCCGAGCTGCTGGGGTAGCATCCGGGGATGGACCTCACACACCCGGACGTCTTCCACTACAGCGGCCTCACCTGGTGGGCCCCCCTGAGCGACGCCCGCGTGGACGCGGTGCTCTCGCTGACACCGATCGGCGCCGGGGATCGCGTGCTCGACGTCGGCTGCGGGCGCGGCGCGCTGCTGCTGCGGCTGGCGCGGACCGGCGCGAGCGCGGTCGGCGTGGAGCGCTCGGCGGGGGCGCTGCTCCAGGCGGAGGCCGCTCGGCTCGCGCGGGCGCCGGACGCCGACGTCCAGTGGGTCGCGCGGGACGTCAACGACGAGCCGCTGCCGGCGGGGGCGTTCTCGCTGGTGTGCTGGGTCGGCGGACCGTTCATCGGCGGTGACTTCGCCAGCACGGTGGCGGCGCTGGTCGAGCGCGTCCGCCCCGGCGGCTACCTGCTCATCGGCCACGGCTTCTGGAGCAGCCCGCCGCCCGCGCCCTACCTGGAGGCGACCGGGCTGTCCGCGGAGGAGCTGACGGACTCCTGGGCCAACGTCGCGGCCGTACAGGCCCTCGGCCTGCGGCTCCTCTACAGCACCGTCAGCGACCGCGACGAGTGGGACGCCTTCGAGGGGCGCATCCAGTACAACGTGGAGCAGCGGGCGATCGAGCACCCGGAGGATCCGGACCCGCAGGGGCGCCTGGAGGGCCGGCGGGGCTGGGCCGAGGCGCAGCACCGGTGGGGCAGAGAGGCGATGGGGTTCGGGCTCTACCTCTTCCGGCGGCCGCTCAATGCCTCAGCTCAGGGACCGGATGTCACGATAGCTTCTCCATGATGGACACCCTGATGCACACCAACGAGCGCTACCTCCGCCTGCCGAGCCGGCACCTGAACCGCAAGGTCCACCTCTGGACCTTCGGCCACTGGGGCACGCCGGTGCTGGTCTTCCCGTCGTCGGCGGGCATGGCCCACGAGTGGCGAGCCGGCGGCGGGATCGAGGCGCTGGCGCCGCTCATCGCGGCCGGGCGCATCAAGCTCTACTGCCCCGAGTCCAACGTGAGCGAGACCTGGACGGCGGACGGGGCGCCGGAGCGCCGGCTGGCGCTGCACGGGGACTACGAGCGCTTCGTGATGGAGGAGCTGGTGCCGTGGATTCAGGCGGACTGTCGATCACCGGGGATCCAGCTGGGCACGACGGGGGTGAGCTTCGGGGCCTTCTACGCGGCCAACGCGGCGCTGAAGTGGCCGGAGGTCTTCCCCTGGGCGCTGTGCCTGAGCGGCCGGTACCGCACCACACCGTTCATCGGCGGGGGGGGCGAGGAGGCCTACTACAATGATCCGCTGGCCTACGTGCCCAACCTGAGCGGGGAGGCGCTGGAGAAGGTGCGGCGGAGCACGCACCTGACGCTGGTGGTGGGGCAGGGGGCCTTCGAGGGCGGCTGCCTGCCGGAGACCCGGGAGCTGGCGGATGTGCTGGCGGAGAAGGGGATCCCCCACGAGCGGGATGTGTGGGGGCAGGACGTGAGCCACCAGTGGGTGTGGTGGCGGCGACAGCTGAAGTACCACTTCGGGCGGCGCTTCAGCTGATGGCGCTGGTCCTGATGGGGGTCGCGATCCCCGCGGGCAGCTTCACCATGGGCAGCCCCGAGTCGGAGGTCGATCGGGACATCGACGAAGCCCGCCATGAGGTGACCCTCACCCGCGCCTTCTGGATGGGGCGGACCGAGGTGAGCCAGGGGCTCTACCAGGAGGTCATGGGCAGCAACCCCAGCCGCGACGCGGGCTGCGGGGCGGACTGCCCGGTGAACAACCTCTCCTGGTTCAAGGCCGCGGCCTTCGCCAACGCGCTCAGCGAGCGCGAGGGGCGGGCGCCCTGCGGCGGCAACGTGACCAGCTTCCCTGACCAGCTCCGGGTCGCGGATCGCCGCGTCCGCGCCCCCACGCAGGTCACAGGGGCCTACGGTCTTCGCCTCGCTCGGACGCGATGAGGGGTGAACATCGGCGCTTGAGGAGCAGGCTCAACACCGCGAGCAGCCACGCCGGATGGACGGGGGCGCGCCCCGGGCGTGAGGTGCACCCGAACTCCCCCAGCTCATCGAGCTCCGTTGGCAGCGCCTCCAGGGCGAAGCTCTCCCGCCACGGCGTCGGATCCTCGTTCCACCACCGGTCCCGCGCCGCCACCTCCAGCGTGTGCCACCCCGGCTCCGCCACCGGGACCTCAATCACGCTCTCCAGCGACCACTGGGACCACTCCCCCGCATCCAGCCGGTGCTTCCAGGCCAGCGCCTCCCCGCTGTCATCGAACCCCTTCAGGTCCACGGAGATGCTGGCCGCTCCGGTGCCGGTGATCTCCGCCCGGGTCTCCGGAGGCTGCCGGTCCACCTCGTCGATCCCGTACAGGTTCACCCCCCCGGACACCCCGCCCATCCCCATGCTGAGCTCCTCCAGCCGCAGCAGCAGCGCGTCCCCCGCCGGGAACACCACCCCCGCCAGCGCCACCTCCGTGAGCAGTGCGTCCAGCAGCATCGGCGCGAACCGATTGAGGAAGTCCTCCAGGCTCTGCTCCGCGCCCACATCGTCGCTCAAGAGGTGGCTCGCCTCCCGGACGTCGAAGTCCAGCTCCAGCGCCTCGACGTCCAGCGTCACCATGGCCAGCTCCTCGTCGACCCCCACCTTCAGCGCGGTCGAGAGGTCGATGATCACGTCCAGCAACCGCACGTCCTTTCGCTGATACCGCGCGCCCAGATCCAGCCGCAGCCCGTGGACCCGCGCGGACAGCCCGCCCTGCTGGAAGCTGATGCGCGGGGGCTCGCGCAGCTCGATGGCGACCGTGAAGCTGTCCATCACCTCCGCCGCCTGGGGGAAGAGCTGGGCGACGAGCCCCTCGACCCCGTCGTGATCCAGGCAGAGGATGCCCTCGGACCAGGCCCGGTAGGCCAGCCGGTTCACGAAGGCCTCGCTGGTGCCGAAGGCGAGGTCGGTCCCGGTCAGATCCAGCGCCGGGACGCGCCCGTCGCTCTCGACCTCCGCGTTCTCCCCGCAGGTCGACTGCCCGGTCCAGGTCACGTCGATCGCCGCGTCCAGCAGGACGCGCTCCGTGTCGTTGCCCAGCTCCGCGACGTCGATGTCCAGCGCGAAGTCCCCCACCTCCGTCTGGAAGGCCAGCTCCGGGCGCAGCTCCGCGAGCATGCCCGGCACCGCGTCGGCGGCCATCTCGATGACCGCGTCCAGCAGGTAGTCATTGATGAGGTCCACGAAGAAGTCGTCGGGCCACCAGTCCCAGTCGAAGCCCCAGTCCTCCGCCCACTGCGGCTGCCACTCGACGTCCATGTCGATGCTGCCCTGCATGCGCGGCGGGTTCACCAGCTGGATGTCCAGAGCGCCGTCCACGCTGGCGAGCCGCAGATCCACCTCGATGATCCCGTCCCGGAACTCCAGCCAGGCCATGTCCGCGTCGAACACCAGACAGCTGTCGTCGTTGGTGAGATCGACGGCGTAGATGATCCAGTCCTCGCCCCGGATGGTGCCCAGGTCGAGCTGCACGGTCATGTAGTCGTCGTGCAGCTCGACGCTGATCCCGTCGAAGGGGATGGTGAGCGCCAGATCCCGCACGCCCAGCTCCTCCCAGCAGCCGACCGCGAAGGAGAGGTTCTCCTGCTGCACCTCGTACTCAAAGCCGGCCATCCCGCCGGTCAGGGAGTCGATCAGCACCTCGGAGATGGCCAGGGAGACGACGGGCTCCTCCGCGAGGGCGGGGGAGGGGGCGAGCAGGGCGAGGAGCAGCGTCATACCGGATCATCCCCGTCGCCAGCGTGCTGGATTTCCTGAACTCCGGCCTTCCTGCGCGCCGGGGCTTCCTGGCCCCAGCGCTTCTCCAGCGTGAGCCCCGCCCGGTACAGCTCCAGGCCGTAGCTGCCGTCGCCGGAGATCCCGGCCAGCCCTGAGTCCCCGTCGCGCAGCGGGTCGCGCACGGAGGTGGTGACCTCCCGATCGGCGATGAGGTAGAGGTCGTTGACCAGGCCGATCGTCAGGCCGCGCCGCGAGGTCCAGGTGGCCCCCCAGCGCAGATCCGTGACGCCGAAGTCCAGGTTGCCCGGGCTGGCGTGGGTGTCGGGCACGCTCGCGGGGGTGATCCAGATCCCGCCGATGAAGACGAGCGACTCGCCGACGGGCACCCGCGCGCCCACGCCGCCGGAGTAGATGTCGCTGTTGCCGTTGTTGGAGACGGACTGGCTCAGGTCCACCAGCAGCGCCTCCAGCGAGGTGCCGAGCTGCGCGAGCAGGGCGTCGAGGACGGGATCGCGGCTGCCGAACTCCAGCCCCTCCAGGCGGGTCTCCAGGACGGACCAGCTGGACCAGCCGATGCGGCTCAGCTCGGGGGTGAGGGTGGCGGCGCCGACGGGCACATCGGCGGCCAGAGTCCACTCGTCCGCGAACTGCATGTAGGTCCGGGCCGTGCCGGTGATCTGCAGATCCAGGTCGTTCACCGGCGTGTAGATCAGGTCGCCCTCGGCCACGCCGCGCAGCCGCGAGCGGTAGTCGAAGGCGAGCATCCAGCCCTCCGAGGGCTCGATCCGCAGGCCCACGGCCCAGCCGCCGCCCACCCCGCTGGCGTTCGACACGCGCTGGGTGCCCTCCAGGAAGGGATCGCCCAGGAGCGCTTCTCTGTCAGTGCTGTCAGTACTGTCAGTACTGTCAGTACTGACAGTGCTGACAGTACTGACAGTGCCGTCCCCGACCAGCCCGGCGAGCATCACCCCGGTGTCCACCGCGACGGCGTTGTCCAGCGAGAGCCGCGCCACCCGGGCCGCGCCGCCCACGGTGAGCCACTTCGTGGGCGCGATGGCGAGGCAGAGGTCCGCCTCCAGCACCCGGACCTCGCTGCCCATGTTGTGAAAGCGCAGCGCGGAGTCCTCGCCGTTGTCGGTGCCCCGGCCGTAGGGCGCCATCAGCGCGAGCCCGAAGCCCAGCGGCCCCGCCGGAGCGGCGATGGCGATGGCTGGGATGACGTTGCCGTCCGAGGACACGGCGGGCGCCTCGCCGGCGAGGGTCATCTCCGTGCGCGACCAGGCGTACTGGAGGTTGAGCAGGAGCTCGCCGCTGTCCGGGTGGGCCGCGGCGGGGTTCAGGAAGAGGCCCTCGACGCCGTCGCGCGTGGGGCCGACGAGGCCGCCGCCGACCGCGGGGGTGCCCATGCCGGCGGCGCCGGCGGCGTGGGCGGGGCTCGCGAGGAGGAGGAGCGTCGTGAACATGACCGGGGAGCGGGGCAAGGGGCGTGCCACCCGCGGTCAGCACCCGCTGAGGGGCTGCTGGAGGGGATCAGTGCCGCCGCCGCCTGTGGGGAAGCGGCGCGTGTGCCCGGGCGCGGAGGTCTCGGGTGGCCCGGAGACGTCGCGCTCCCTCAGCGGACCGGCGCGATCTCCGCGAAGCTGTCGAGCCCGATGAACTGCGCGAAGCCGTAGCCGGTCACCCCGCGCATCTCCCAGCGCACCTCATTGTCCGCCGAGACCTGGCGCAGCACCGGGGTGCCGCCGTAGTTCACCAGGGTGTCGCCGCCCTCGTAGCGCACCGCCTGGCCCAGCAGCGCGCTGAACAGCTCCCCGTCGAGGCCGTGGCGCCAGACCTCCACCAGCTCCCCGCCCTGTACGGCGTACTCCACCACCCCCGAGGTGGCCTCCAGGAAGTCGGAGGTGAAGACCAGCAGGTTGCCGTTCTCCAGCCAGGACGGGTCGTGGGGGTGCTCGAAGGGCGGGCTGCCCTCGGCGAGCGGCACGCCCTGCTCCGGGGTGACGTTGCCGTACATGGTGATGGGCGCGCCGGTCGACCGGTCGATGTCCATCAGCACCCCGGTGTTGCCCGTGCTGAACAGGTAGGTGTCCGAGGACTCGTCGTACTTGATGGCGTTGCCGTGGCTCCAGTCGATGCCCTGTGGGTACAGGGAGGGCAGATCGAAGAAGAGGCTGCGCTCGACCGTGAGCCAGTCGAAGAGGTTGAAGAAGACCTGCTCGTCGCCGCCCGCGCTCCGCTCGACCAGCAGATCGCCCACCACCGTCTCGACGTCGCCGCTCTCGGGATCGGTCCAGTCCTCGAAGGTCAGCGACTGGTAGGTGAGGCCCCCGTCGGGGAGCTGGGTGAACATGTGGTGACCCAGCTCGGTGCGGATCTCCTCGAACGCCTGCCCCTCGATGTCCAGGCGCCGGATGAGCGCGATGTCCTCGCGGAAGAAGGCGTCGAAGACGTTGTGCAGCAGGCCCCCGCCGTCGATCGCGAGCTGGGTGTCGACGACGAAGTCGCCCTCGTCGATCTCGTGGTACCAGACGACGCGGCCCTGGCGATCGAAGGCGAGCACGGTGTTGTGCTGGCCGTTGATGGCGAAGACCGAGCCCAGGAAGAAGCGGGGGCCCTCCAGCGCGCCATCGGCGGCGACCGTGAGCGTCAGCTCGGGCAGGTCATCGGGCAGGGGGTCGGTGGTGACGCTGCCGGCGCAGGTGTCGTCGCGGCCGTCGACCGCGATCGCCCAGCTCACCTCGGTGTCCCCGGTGGCCCCGCCCAGAACGAAGCGGTGCTCGCTGTCGGACTCGGCGCGCTGGGTGTAGGTCTCGCCCTCGATGGTCCAGCTCACCTCGGCGGCGGCGGGGGTGTCGAGGCTCAGGCTCACCACGGCGAGGGTGGCCATGTGCTCGCTGATGCCGGCGTCGCAGACGAGCGGGTCCGGGGCGCAGGCGGTGAGCAGGAGGAGGGGCGCCAGGAGTCGGGGATCGAGGTGTCGCATTCGGCCGCTATAACCCGGCGCGCAGCCCCCTTTTGCGTTCCTGAGCGCAACTGTCTGACGTGGTAGGTTTGTGGCGATGTCACGACCGCTCCTCATCGCTCACCTTGTGTGTGACCGCACCACTGGGATGGTGGCGATTACATGGCAGCGCGCGGACGGACTGCCCATGCCGACTGTGAGGCGCAGCCTCGCGCAGCTCGAGGCGATGCAGCTGGTCGAGGACATCGCCCAGGAGAATCCAGCGCAGGTCCGCGAGCGGTTCTGTGAGCCCAGCACCCGCGGCGTGGATCGCGGCATGGCGCTGATGGAGTGGCTGACTCTCGATATCGCTGAACAGCACAGGATCCTCGCACACTGCACCACCGCGGTCTCCTACGACCAGACGGACAAGGCCAACTTCCTGATCCTGAACAGGGCGCGGCTGCGTATCCACACCGGGGACAAGCACCTGATGGCCGTGCCCTGGCACCTGCTCTCGGTGGGCGGCCGCTCGCTGGTGAGGGCCGGCTGGGAGATCGGCCTCCACAACAGCGGCGAGCTCCAGGAGGTGGTCCTGCAGCGCCCGCTGCGGCCGCTGCTGATCCTGCCGAGGTACGCCGACGACAACACCAACGTCACCAAACACATCCAGTCGTTGGAGAGGGTGCTGCCCGGGTGGTGCGGGCTCAGCCGTGACGTCAGCCTGACGATTGTGCAGAGCCGCGCGGAGCTGGAGGCGGCCTGCTCGCCCGACGACGGCGGCGTGATGCCCCGCTGGTCGTTCATCTACATGTACGGCCACGGCTCCAATGAGAATGGGGCGCCATCTCTGCATCTCCAGAGCGGCGCGACCTCAGAGACGTTGTCGCTTGAGGTGCTGGCTCCACTGTTCCAACAGGTGCAGCCGCACTTCATCTACCTGAACTGCTGCTCGGTGGGCCAGGGCGGATGGCACGGCGCTGGGAGCGTGCTCCACCAGTGCGCCCCCGTGGTGCTCTCACACCACTGCCCGGTGCACAATGTCCCCGCCAGAGCCCGCGGGCTTCATGTCCTGGAGAAGGCGCTGACGGCTGAGCAGTCGCCATCCGAGGCCTTCTGCAGGGCGCCCGAGTTCCCTGGCAGCAAGGACTACGAGTGGATGTGTGGCGTCGTGTACGAGCGCTACAAGTCCTGGAAGGGGCTCAGGCGTCTCCCCGGCGTCGAAGACAAGAAGCGCAGGGTCTGGGAGCTCAACCGGGAGCCGCAGCGTAACGCAGCATTGGGGACTGCCAGGAGGTGGCTGCTGGACAGGCGGCTCACCAGACGGGGGGTGGGCTTCCTGGCCTTCGGGCGACCGGGGGACTGCACCGAGGCCCTCTCAAAGCAGCTCAAGACCCACCTGGATGACGCGCTGAACCAGACCCGCATCCACGTGATCAAGCCGCTCATCCCGGCTGGTGTCGACTCCCGGTGGGACGATCGGCTCGCCAGCGCCTCTCAGATCGCGCCACAGCCGACCTCGCTGGAGACGCTGCGGGCCTGCCTGCGCGACCGGGAGCAGGGGGGGGCGGGCTGGCTGTGGCTGGACTTCGGCACCTTCCACTTCAAGGGTGAGGCCATCGCGGAGTTGAAGGAGCTGCCGTTCAGGCTCGACCGTTGGTTGGAGGAGTGCGTGCGCTGGTCGGAGGCGCTCCAGCACACTCCAGAGATCCGCCTCTGCTTCTTCCTGGGACTGGTCGGTCAGGAGGGGACGCTCAGGCGCGCCCGCGAGAGCCTCGCCCCGCGGCTGGATCGCTACGAGAACCACGATCACTTCAGCTTCGTGGGCCTCTCAGAGCTGGCGGATGTCGAGCCGAACGACATCTCCAATCTGGTGCTTCGGCTGGAGCCCCAGCGCTTCCGACCACAGGCGCGGAGCGAGTTCAGCGAGCGGGCGCTGCAGGCGTGCGCCCGCGCGGGCACCGACCCGCCGACGGGGGAGTACCAGAAGGTGATCGCGCACCTGAATGAGCAGATACAGTCCGACTGGTCTGGGGTCGTCGCTGCCGGAGGGCAGCGCGCGGACACCCTCGACGACGATCTTTTTTAGGGGAGACCCCATGGTCGACGAGTCCTTTGATGTCATCACCCGCGACGCCAACCCCGAAGAGGTCCAGGCGGCGCTGCGCGACCACAAGGTCGCGCGGGGCATCGGCGATCACATCGAGGGGGCGTCGCTCTACAATCCCTCCGATCCGCTGCTGGACGCGGTGAACACGGCGATCGCCGTGGGCTCACCGCTGCTGGTGACCGGCGAGCCCGGGACTGGCAAGACCCAGGTGGCCTTCTGGGTCGCGCGGATGCTGGGGATGAAGGGGGCGCCGTACATGCTGCCGGTCCACTCCGAGACGCGGAGCCGCGACCTGCTGTACACCTTCGACCGGGTCTCCTGGTTCCACGCCCACCGCGCGGCGAAGGTGCGCTCCAAGCGGCACCGCTTCATCCAGCCCGGCCCGCTGGCTCAGGCCTACCAGTACCAGCAGGAGGTCGATGGGGCGCTCCAGGAGAGCAGGGCGTGTGTCCTCATCGACGAGATCGACAAGGCGCCCAGAGACTTCCCCAACGATCTCCTGCACGCCCTCGATCAGCACCAGTTCCAGGTCCCGGAGTGGGACAAGCCGGGCCAGCCCGTGCCGCCCTGGTCCGCCAGCCGCCCCAAGCAGCCGCCGATCATCATCATCACCAGCAACAGCGAGCGGCGCCTGCCGGAGGCCTTCCTCCGGCGCTGCATCTTCCACCACATCGCCTTTGATCCCGAGATGGTCAAGAAGGCGGTGGATGCTCGCGTGCAGGCAGACATCTTCGGCGCGCTGGAGGCGGACTTCATCCAGCAGGCGATCGCGCGCTTCCTGGAGGTGCGCAAGCGGGAGCCCGAGCTGCGCAAGCGCCCGGCGACGGCGGAGCTGTTGGTGTGGCTCCACGTGCTCCAGGCCAGCGGCGTCACGAAGATCGAGAGGATCGCCGCCGAGGTGCCGCTGGGACGGCTCCCGCAGCTCGGCTGCTTGATCAAGGACCGGGACGACCTCGAGCAGCTGGGCTGAGTCGTGGAGAACACCCTCACCACCGCGCTCATTGATCGCCTCGCGCTCGCCGGGGTTCGGGTCGAGCCGGGAGAGATGCTCCGAATCTACGGGGCGCTCGCGGTGGGCGGGCGCTGGCGACCGGAGCGCTTCGTAAACGTCGTGGCGGCGATCCTGGCGATCGACGAGACGTCCGAGCGCCGCGTCCGGGAGGTCGTTCGGGCCTGGCTGGACAGCGCTGAGGCGAAGGCGCTGTGGGTGGAGGAGCAGCCCGCGGTGGCGCCAGCCACAGCGGATGATCCGCGTGAGCCCCAGGCGGAGGAGCCTCTTGGGACAGCCGGAGAGGAGGGTGACACCACCCACACGGAGACCGCGCCGTCCGTCGCCCCCCCCCCGACGTTTGGGCCCGGCAGTCAGCGGGTGGAGGCCCAGCGCTCGCTCTTCTGGCTGGTGGCGCCTGATCCCAAGGGGAGCCTGCTCTACCAGACGCCCGACCGCGAGCAGATCGCCTGGGGGGTGCAGTACCACCAGCTGGAGCGACCCAGCCGCCACCTGGACCTCGAGCGAACCATCGACGCCACCATCGAGCAGGGCGGCATGCCCACGCTGAGGTGGCGGCCGCGGGTGAGCCTCCAGCCGGTGTCGCTGTGGCTGGACACCGGGATCGCCGGGGAGCTGGGGCAGCGGCTGGTGACCGAGCTCTCTCAGACTCTGGAGGACGTCGGCGTCACGGTCCAGCGGCTGCGGTACTGGCAGCTCCCCGACAAGCTCAAGGACGAGCGAAACCGACCTCTGCCCGCCGCCGAGCTGGTCGCCCGGCCGGGAGAGACGGTCGTGCTGATCATCACGGACGGTCGCGGCCTGCGCCGCCGATCGCCCGCTGCGATCCGTCGGGTGTTCCGCGATCTGGCGTGCTGGGGGCAGGTGGCGGTGGTCCATGTGGGGCCGCGGCGCCTGCGGCAGGAGCTGGAGGGCTGGCTCACCCCCCACGGCCTGCCCTGCCTCGCGCCCGCGGAGATCCCCGCCTGGCTGGGCTCGTCCGGCGCGGAGCGCGCTTCCGGGGCCGCGGGTGACAGCGGGCCGATCTGGCTGTGGGCGGCTGCCTGCGCCCTGATGCCGCTGATCGTCAACGGCGTGGACGCGCTGGCGCTGCTCAGCCGCCTGCGCCTGCCGGTCTCGCCGTTCGCGCTGGCGGCGCTGCGGGACAACAGCGTCAGCACCAACGGCATCCAGTTCACCCGCGCCCAGAACCGCCGCCTCCTGGAGCGGGCGCGGGCCGCGTTCGCGCACCCGGTGGGCGAGCACCCCGCGTTCCTCAAGGAGGCCGCCCGCTACTGGATGGAGCGGGTGCGCAGCGGCGCGCCCGCGGGGTGGCGCCAGGACAGCTCCGGCGCGGGCATCTCCCGGCGCATCCTCTACGCCACGGTTCAGCTACATGTGGAGCGGGCTGCGGCGCTGACGGAGCTGGCTCGACTGGTGGGCACCCCCGAGTTTGGGGAGTACGCCGAGTACCTGCGCGGGCTGCGGTTGGTGGGTGAAGACCAGAGCGGCATGGACCTGCCGTTCCGGCGGGAGGACCTCCTCGACGCGGAGAGGGAGGCCTTCGCCAGTGTCGCTGGAGTCGCCGGTGTCGCCGGTGTCGCCGCGGTCGAGGAGGACCGGGACTACGACGAGCCGCTGCGCCTGCCGATCCAGCAGCGGGCGGTCAACGCGGTGCTGTGGTCGCCGGATGGCAGGCAGCTCTTTACCGCTGGCGACGACGGCAGCGTGCGCGCCTGGGATGTGGGGGAGGGGACAGAGCGCTGGCGGTTTGAGGGGGGCTCCAGGGTGCGCGCACTGGCGCTGGATGCCGAGCGCGGCGAGCTGCTCGCCGGAGACGGTCGGGGGCGGATCCATGGGATCGATCCCGCTAGCGGTGGCGCGGAAGAGCGCCAGCGGTCGGGCAGACGGGTGACGATCTGGCAGATCGAGGCGGCGCGCGGCCGGGTGGCATCCGTGGGGACGGATGGCATCCTCTCGGTTGAGGACGCTGACGGCGGAGACCCGATAGACCAGATTGTGGTCAGTACGGACAAGCTCTTCGGCGTCGCCATCCGCTCACACCCTGAGTTCGATGACATCGCGGTCTGCGGTGCGGGCGGCGTCCTCGGTTCGTGGAAGGAGGACACCGGGCTCGTCACAAGGCGGGTTCCCGGCGATCCCTGGACGGTCTGCTGGGGGGCTGGCGGCGGCGAGGTCTTCGTGGGGCTCGACGACGGCAGCGTCGCCCTCTGGAAGCACGCCTCGGACGAGCCGATAGTCCTCGGCGCTGTCGCCGGGGGGCGCATCTCCTGCCTGCGGGCGAGCCCTGGTGGGGAGCTGCTGGCGTCCAGCATGGACGGGTCCGCACACCTGCTCTCCTGGGATGGTGTACGCCTGATCGTGGAGGCGTCCCTTCAGGTCAGCCGCGCAGGGGTGCTGTGGTCGGAGATGTCGGCCGATGGCACCTCGATCGCCACCGCGGATACGCAGGGTCGGGTGGTGATCTGGCCGCGCTCGGCGTTCTCGCCGGTCGGTCGGACTGTTGAGGCTCCCGAGGAGGTCGCCCGGCCCTTGAAGGTCCAGGTGGTCTACGGCGACATGCGCTACGCGCGCTGGCCCATCGTCGCGGGCATCTCCAACGCGAGCGGGCCTCTGCAGGGGGAGCTGGCGACCCTGAACGGCTTGCTCAACGGCCAGCTTCGGGAGCTTCAGCGCCGCGCCGCTCTGCCGGTGAGGTTGGGGCAGCACTTGATGGTGAAGGGCCCTGAGAAGGGCCGACCTGCGGCCCTGCTGGTAGGCGCCGGCGCGCAAGGCTTCGTCACCGCCAGCGCGATCGGCGAGAGCCTGACCTCGGCCTTCCTGGCGTACCTCCTCGAGGCCGCCAGCGGCGACACCTCCGCTGAGATCGGGGTGAGCTGCCTCCTGATCGGCGCCGAGCACGACCTCCCGCTGGAGAGCCTGGTGGGGCAGACGCTGAAGGCGGCGATGGCGGCCAGCCAGCGCGCGCCGGGGGCGGGGCATATCGCCGCGCTGGAGTTCATCCAGCAGCACGAGGATCGCGCCAGCCAGGTGCTGCAGGCGGCGCAGCGCTACGCCAGCGACGACAGCCGGCTGGTCGTGGCCAGTGAGGTGGTGGTTGAGTCTGGCGGTCGCGGAGAGAGCCGCGCGGCGCGCAGGGTCGATCGCCTCTCCGTCCGCCTCCGCGGTGACCCTGTGGCCCTGGAGTATCAGCTGCGGACACCGTCGGGGGACACCTCGTACCGGCAGCCGGTCGCGCTGGACGAGCTGAACGAGGCGCTGGAACACGCCGTCCGCGAGCCCGTGATCAACCGCAGGGCGCTTGAGCGACTGGAGCGCATGGTGCTGCCGGGGCCGCTGCGCTCGCGCTGGCTCCAGGACGAGCCCCTCCAGCTCCTGCTGACAGGGCAGACGGCGGGGATCCCCTGGGAGCTGCTGGGCGGGTCGGAGCCCCTGGCCGCCCGCGCTATGGTCACCCGACAGATGAGCGTCCCGCACGTCGCCCCCTCCCGCCAGATCCTGGAGAACCGCGCCCTCATCCTGGCGGACCTGGAGTCCGAGGCGCCGCTGCCGGGGGCTCGAAGGGAGGGGCTGGAGGTCGCCTCGTTATTCGATGGCGTCGGCTGGCAGACAGAAGCCGTCATTGGCCACGAGCACAGCGCCGTGGAGGTTCGCGCCAGCATGACCGCGCCGGCGGCGCGGGTGTGGCACATCGCCGCCAGCGGGCGCCGACTGCAGACAGGTGACGAGATGGTCTCGGTCATCGGTCTACCCGGCGGTCGGGACGCATCGGGCAGGCCTCGCAATATGTTGACGGGCGAGAGCCTGGCGTCCCTGGATGTGGCGCCGGAGTTGGTGCTGCTCAACGCCTGCGACACCGGGCACCTGGGCGCGCTGCGGCGTACCACGGAGCGGTCGTTCGGCACCGACATGGTGACCGCGCTGCTGAGCGCGGGGGTGAGGGGGGTGGTGGTGGTGGGCTGGCTGGTGGATGACCGGCTGGCGGTGACCTTCGGCCGGGCCTTCTGGCGTGCGATCCTCTCCCGTCAGCCGCTGGGTGAGGCGGCGCTGTCAGCGCGTCTGGCCTGCCTGGAGGAGCGACCCGGCGACACCACCTTCGCGGCCTACCAGGTCTACGGTGATCCCTGGATGCGCCTGCACCGCCTGGAGCAGCCGGTCTCGCTGCCGCTCACGGATGAGCAGGTGGCGCTGCTTGAGGGCGCGGTGGCTGACTTCCTGGCTGCGGAGAAGCCCGGCTCCATCGGGCGCCTGCTGAGCGCGCGGGTGGACACGGAGATCCCGGCGTTCCAGTCGCCGCGCGCCCAGGTGGAGTGGGTGGTGCAGGGGGCAGTGCAGGACGCGGGCCCCTGGGAGTACATCCTCCTGGTCCGTCAGCTGGGCGTCTACCTCGACAGCGTCGAGCTGCCTGCGCTGGCCCAGCAGCTCGAGGCCGACCCCGAGCGCTGGATCCCCTACGCGCCCGGTCCGTCTTCAGAGCCCACCAAACCCGCCAAGCCCGTCGAGCCCGCCACTGAAGCTGAGCGCTCAAATGCACTGGTGAAACTCATCCTTTCGCTCTTCAGCGATGCTGAACTGCGGAGGTTCGTCGACTTCCTGCCCGATGGCCAAAGGCTCTCCCCGCGGCTGCCGGGGCGGGGCGTCCCGCTCAACACACTGGGAGTTGGGTTTGTTGAGCTGCTGAACAAAGAAGAGTACGACATGACGGTGCTCTTTGAGGGGCTCTACTCGGAGCGCCCGGGACGCAGCGCGGACATTGATACTGTTCGGGCGCTGTGGGGGGATCTCACGAAGCAGCCGGTCTCGCTGACACTCACGGGTGAACAAGTGGCGCTGCTTGAGAGCGTGGTGGTGCGCTATCTGGGAGCTGAGCCGCCACCGATGAGGGTGAACGAACTCCTGGGAGCACGCAGCAACGCCGTCCTGCCAGCCTTTGCTACACCAGAAGGGCGCGCGGGATGGGTCGTACGAGAGGTTGTTCAAGACGAAGATGCGCGACGCTTCGTCAGGCTGGTGCAGAAGCTGGGTAGCTTGTTGGACGATGCCGAGTTGCCTGCGCTGGCCCAGCAGCTTGAGGCCGACCCCAATCGCTGGAGCCCATACGAACCGCCCAACAAACTCAAGGCGTTGGTGGATCTCCTCATCTCTCTCTTCAGCGATGCTGAATTGCGGAGGTTCATCCAATACCTGCCAGATGGCCCAAGACTCTCCGCAGAGCTGCCGGCTCCGACTGCCCCAATCTACACACTGGCCTACGAGTTCGTTGAGCTGCTGAACAAGCAAGAGTACGACATGGCAGTGGTCTTTGAGGGGCTCTACTCGGAGCGCCCAAGGCGCGGGGGGGACATCGATGCTGTTCGGGCTCTGTGGGGAGAGTTCGCTGCGAAATCGGTCTCGTTGCCGTTCACAGATGAACATGTGGTAGCCCTTGAGAGGGCGGTAGGTGACTTCCTGGCTGCGGAGAAGCCCGGCTCCATCGGGCGCCTGCTGAGCGCGCGAGTGGACACGGAGATCCCGGCGTTTCAGTCGCCGCGCGCCCAGGTGAGGTGGGTGGTGCAGGGGGCGGTGCAGGACGCGGGCCCCTGGGAGTACATCCACCTCATCCGTCAGCTGGCGGGCTACCTCAACAGCGTCGAGCTGCCTGCGCTGGCTGAGCAGCTCGAGGCCGACCCCGAGGGCTGGATCCCCTACGCGCCCGGTCCGTCTTCAGAGCCCGCTAAGCCCGCCACCAAAGTTGAGGGATCCAGGGCGCTGATGAACCTCATTCTTTCGCTCTTCAGCGATGCTGAGCTGCGGAGATTCATCCAATACCTGCCCGATGGCCCAAGACTCTCCTCGCGGCTGCCGGGGCCAGGTGTTCCACTCAACACACTGGCCTACGAGTTCGTTGAGCTGCTGAACAAGCAAGAGTACGACATGGCAGTGGTCTTTGAGGGGCTCTACTCGGAGCGCCCAGGGCGCAGCGGGGACATCGACGCTGTTCGGGCCTTGTGGGGGGAATTCACATCCAAGCCGGTCTCGCTACCGCTCACGGATGAACAGGTGATACTGCTTGAGAGCGCGGTGGTGCGCTACCTGGGAGCCGAGCCGCCACCGATGAGGGTGAACGAACTCCTGGGAGAACGCACCAACGCTGTCCTACCGGTCTTTGCTACGCCAGAAGGACGCGCGGGATGGGTCGTACGAGAGGTTGTTCAGGACGAAGAATCGCGACGCTTCGTCAGCCTGGTGCAGAAGCTGGGTAGCTTGTTGGAGGGGGGGGAGTTGGCGGTGCTGGCCGAGCAACTCGATGTGAACCCCGGGCGCTGGATCCCATATGAACCGTCCACCAAGTCCAAGTCGCTGGCGGAACTCCTCATCTCTCTCTTCAGCGATGCTGAATTGCGGAGGTTCATCCAATACCTGCCAGATGGCCAAAGACTCTCCGTATTGGTGCCAGGTCCGAGTGTCCCGCTCTACACGCTGGCTTACGAATTCGTTGAGCTGCTGAACAAAGAAGAGTACGACATGGTGGTGCTCTTTGAGGGGCTCTACTCGGAGCGCCCGGGACGCAGCGCGGACATTGATACCGTTCGGGCGCTGTGGGGGGAACCCGCCGCGTCGCGCTCCGAGCCCCAACCCCGGTATCCCCTGGTCTTCAGAGGGGGGCGGCCGTTGGTCGATCGCGAGGGCTTCAAGGCGCTCCTGGATCAGCTCCGCGATCCGTCGGGACCCGTGGGCATCCTGGTCTCGGGACCGTCAGGCTCAGGAAAGACCTACCTGGGAGCGTACTGCGCCTGGCTGGGGAGTCACTTGGAGGAGCTGAAGGTGGTCACCCTCGATCTGGGGACATACCTCAGGGCTTCTGATTCGCTGTTGGCGATCAACGAGACAATCGCTGCGCGGTTCGGTCTCAGCGATCCCGCTGAAGTCGAGGAGAACACGCCAGCGGAACGACGCGCTGTCGATTTGTCGCGCTGGTTGCTGCGCAGCCTACCTGAAACCGAGGTGCCGTCACTGCTGGTGGTGGGCGGCCTGGAGGCGGTCGAGCTGCCGTCATCCGTCGTTGAGTACCTGTACGCCCTGGCCCAAGAACTGGATGAGCAGCCCCGGAGTCACGCGCGGCTCCGGCTCGTCGTCATCGGCGGCGAGGCTCAGCTCTTCTTCCCCGAGGGGGCGAAGATCATTCGCTACGAGCTGGAGCCGATCACCGAGCGGGACATCACCGACTGGCTGCAGGGGCGCTTCCCGGACACCCCCGCAGAGGACTGTGCCCGCGCCGCGAAGCAGATCATCACCCAGGCGCCCGAGTCCGGGGGCAAGCGCCTGGGCGTGATCAACCGCCTGCTGATAGCGGTGAGCGACTCGTGGGAGAGGCCGCCGAGCTAGGACTGAGGGGCCTGGACCAGGCCGTCGCCGATGAGCAGCCGGCGCGTCCCCGCGACAAAGACGTCGTCCTTCGCGGTAGCCCGGAGCTTTGCGGTGAGCTGCCCGAGGTTGAGGCTGCCGGTGTCGGCCATGAGCTTCTCGGCCCACAGCGCGGCGATGCCGGCGACGTGGGGGGTGGCCATGCTGGTGCCGCTCAGGCGCGTGAGGCCGCCGCCGGCCTTCGCGGAGAGGATGTCCTCGCCCGGCCCCGTCAGGACCTGCCCCACGTTGGAGAAGCTCGCGATCCGGAGCTTGTCGCCGTTGTCGCTCAGGCCGGCGGCCCCCACGGAGAGCACCCCCGGCGCGGCGGCGGGCGGCGCCACCCAGAGGTCGTAGAGCGGCGCCTCGTTACGCTTGCTCTCGTTGCCCGAGGCGGCGATCACCATCGCGCCGCGGCCCATTCCCTGGAACTTGAAGAGGGTCTCCACCACGCTCTCCACCAGCGCCACGTTGTCCCGGTAGGCGTGCAGCGCCTGTGAGGTGGCGAAGTCCACCGGCTTGCCCTGGACGTTGACCAGGTAGTCGACGTAGCCAGGGAAGTCGATGCCCAGGGACATCGAGATGATCTGGGCGCCCGAGCGCTCGGCCCAGTGGATGGCGTCCACGATGGTATCGGTGCCGGCGTCACCGCCCAGCACCTTGCCGACCAGCGCCTTCTTGATGCCCGGCGCGACGCCGAAGCGCACGCCGTTGACCGGCTTGCCGAAGATGGTGCCGGCGCAGTGTGTGCCGTGGCCGTTGGTGTCACCGTTGCCCAGCCCGGTGAAGTCCTTCTCCTCGATGGCGATGCCGGCGAAGGCAGGGTGGGAGCTGTCGATGCCGGTGTCCAGCACCGCCACGGTGACGCCCGCTCCATTCCGTGGGCTGGTCACCGCGCCGGTCACGTTGAGTCCCCAGGTGGTGTCTCCGACAGCGGCGGTCTGAGGGCCATCGGCAGGAAACGGGTCCACCTGTCGGATGGGCAGCACGGGGGCGACGTAGTTGACCGCCGGATCCTCGCGCAGCTCATCCAGCTCCTGGGGATTGGCGATGGTCTCGACGCTCAGAGAGGGGCCTGCGGGGGACTCGGTGTGGAGGTTGGGCTGGTTCAGGTAGCCGCCGCTGCCGCCGCCGCTGCGGCTGCCGCCGCTGCCGCTGCCGCTGGCATCTTTGATAACGAAGTAACGCTGGCTCATGTGGGCTCCTGGGTTGATGACGTCAATAGGTAATAGTAATCCCAAGAAATCAAGCAGGAACCAGTGTTTACGACTTGTGAACGTGTCTCTTTCAGGCGTTACGCTTGCGGCGCCCGTGGATGAGCATGGGGGTGCCGCCGTGGATGTGGGGCGAGCCCTCCAGCTTCTGGACCTCCACGCCCTCGCCGAGCTCCTGGGCGGGCCTCCAGACCTCGCGGGACAGGTCGGCGTTGGCCATCCACTCCACGCACCAGCTCTGGGGCACGCGCCTGTAGGCGTGGACGTCGAAGATGGCGAAGCGCCCGCCCGGGGTGAGCCGCTCGAAGGCCCGCTCGAACATCGCCTCCCAGTCCGGCAGCACCGAGAGCGCCAGGGAGAACAGCAGCCGGTCGACCTCGGGCACACCGGCCTCAGTCAGATCCGCGTCGGTCAGCGCCAGGATGTCCCGCTCCAGCAGCGTCACGTTCTGCCAGCCGGCCTTGTCGATGCGCTTCTGCGCGCGCTTGAGCATGCCCGCCGAGTAGTCCACGCCGACGACGCGCCCCTCCGGACCGACGGCCTCCACGAGCCCGTCGAGGTCCTGGCCCGTGCCGCAGGCAGGCACCAGCACCCGCATCCCCGGCTCCAGCCGCAGCGCCGCTACGCTCTGGGCCCGGTAGGAGCGGTAGAGGTGCTCGAGGGAGAGGTCGTACCCGTTGGCGAAGAGGTCATACCAGAGCATGCGCTGCTGATAACAGGGCGAAAGGGAACAGGTGAGCTCAGAGAGAGGACGCCGAGAAGGTGTCGCAGCGCTCCATGTCCCCGTACTTCAGCCCCTCGGAGAACCAGCGCACCCGCTGCTCGGAGCTGCCGTGGGTGAAGCTCTCGGGCACCACGTAGCCCTGAGACTGCTTCTGGAGGCGATCGTCGCCGATGGCCGCCGCCGCGCGCAGCCCCTCCTCCAGATCGCCGGCCTCCAGCAGGCCGGTCTTTGACGCCCGGTGCCCCCAGACCCCGGCGTAGCAGTCGGCCTGGAGCTCCTGCATCACCGAGAGCTGGTTGGCCTCCGCCTCGCTGGCGCGCCTGCGGGCGTCGCTCACCTGGCGGGACACCCCGGTGAGCGTCTGGATGTGGTGGCCCACCTCGTGCGCGAGCACGTAGGCCTGGGCGAAGTCTCCGGGCGCGCCGTAGCTGCGAGCGAGATCGTCGTAGAAGCTCAAGTCGATGTAGACCTGCCGGTCGCCGGGGCAGTAGAAGGGCCCGACGGCGGCGGAGGTGTAGCCGCAGGCGGAGTCCACCGCGCCGGTGAACAGCACCAGCTTCGCCGGCTGGTAGCGCTGGCCCGCGGCGGTGAAGATCGCACCCCAGGCGTCCTCGGTGTCCGCGAGCACGGTCGAGATGAACGCACGGGACTCGTCGTCCACGCCCGAGCCGGCGGGGGCGCTGCTGCTGTTGCTGCTGTTGCTGATTGCGCCGGACTCCACGGCCTGCAGCGCCACCTCGGGGTCGCCGCCCAGCACGAGGTAGAGCACCAGGAGCACCACGCCGCCGATGCCCACCGCGCCGCCCCTGGCCGCCCGGCCGCCGCCGCGGCGGTCCTCCACATTGCTGCTCTGTCGACGACCCTTCCAGTCCATGCGCGCCCTCGGTTGTCGGTGCCTTATTGCCGCGCCTGAGCCGCGACCCTTTCACGCCTCTGTAGCGGCCGGTGCGGTAGAGTCCGCGGATGCTGACAATGGGCTTTACCGCCGTCCTCGCCGTCTTGATCGGCCTGACGACCGCGCGCCGGATGATGCTGAACGAGTCGACCCCGTGGCTGCTGTGGCCCGTGCTGCTGGCGGCCATCGCCGTGGCGCCGGCGACCGCGTACACCGCGCTGTTTCCAGGCGACGCGGTGGACGCCGCCACGGTGGCCGCCGAGAAGGACAGCGTCACCCTGGACGTGCCCGAGGGCCACGCGCTGCTGGTGACGGGGGTGATGACTCCGCTGACCACGGCGGCGCTGGAGGATGAGGACTACCGGCGCACCAACTACGTGTTCAAGCTGAGCGGCCCCTGGAAGCAGACGGTGACGGGGGAGGTGCAGCGGACCTCGGAGTCCGTGGATGCGGCCCCCTCGATCACCATTGACGTCACGGATCGGGTCCGAGCGGTTGAGAAGCCGCAGGTCGTCTGGATGGGGCAGAACCTCCAGGATCGCTATCGCCTGAGCGGGGCTGGGGAGGTGACGGTCACGGTGCACAACTGGCAGGGTAAGGCGGCTGAGAAGCTGCTCATCGAGGTGGTGAAGGACACCCCGCCGAACAAGGCGTTGTTGGGGGGGGCGGGGCTGCTGTGTCTGCTGGCGGTGTTCTGTGACGTGAAGCTGGGGACTGACCGGCTCTCGGCGGATGTCGGCTTTCTCACGGTGGTTGGCTACTTCATCGCCAATGGGATCACCCCGGCGGGGGGGATGGCCAGTACGCTGATGGAGTTCGCTGGGGCGCTCATCACTGGCGGTCTCAGCATGGGGATCGTCGGCGCTGTCGCCGAGAAGTTCTTCAAGAAGTAGTGAGCTCCAGCGAGCGGCTCCGAGCGGCTGCTTCACAGCGACTCCAGCGGCTTTCACGCGCCGAAGGGCGCGCAAACTGCGAATGCGTACCTCTGAGGAACGCGACGTCCCAGCGCCTCACGCGAGAGGGTGTTGCGACGTCAGATGCCTCGCCGCAAGGCGGGTTCGCTCGTCCTTCAGCGCTCCTGAGTCGCTGCGTCTGAAGCCCTCCCCATCTCTTCTGGCCCCTGACGCCGCGAGGGTGCGAGCCCCCTGTGACCCCCCATTGCTCCACCAGAACGCGCCGCATGGCGCGCGCCAACTGCGAAGAGGCCCCGTTGAGGAACGCGACGTCCCAGCGCCTCACGGGAGAGGGTGTTGCGACGTCAGATGCCTCGCCGCAAGGCGACATCAGGAGGCAAGACCTTGCGAACACGTGGACGGTTTTCGACGGAGCCCAGGTGTTGTTGTTCAGCCATCCCACGCTGTAAAACCG
>Ga0316204_10004216_pt1 | contig 26426 bp, 18 predicted proteins | sample 6monrhotite_MG_2_FD_205661 | JGI IMG/M metagenome (GOLD analysis project Ga0316204, IMG submission 205661) | Microbial mat bacterial communities from mineral coupon in-situ incubated in ocean water Damariscotta River, Maine, United States -... | ecosystem: Environmental > Aquatic > Marine >...
AGCATCCGAATTGAGAAATATTTCCGCGTGGCCGCAATTGGGTCGCAGGTGCAATGTCGGCTTTCTAAGTTCAGATCGCCGGGACCGGACCTTCCGCTAACGGCCCACTTCAAGCCATCGCTTAATGTCCAATTCTGGGGTGGGGAGCGGACGCACGGTCAGATATCTTTCGATCCGCTGTGCATAGTCATTTGGTCATCGCTGGACAGCTATTAACTTGGCCAAATTGCCCAAATATTTCCGGCGCAGCGCTTGCCCTTTGGTCCGCCGACCTTTCTGTATCGCCGCCGCCCCTATCAACCCCAGCAACGAGTGACGCAGCGCCCTTGATTTAGTGCGAGGTTTACCGCACGACTACGGCAGTCTCTCGATTGATTTTCGACGGAGAAGTTAATGCGGACCCTTGTAGCGATAGCTATTGCCCTATTTGCCGGGCTAACGATTCCTTCAAAAGGCTTTGCCAATGATGCTGCAAAAGGTCTTGTCGAAGATGCGCATGAAGCGCGCTCAGTTTCTCGCGCATTTCAGGCCGGCGACTATGATACGGCTGTGAAAGACGCATTCCTGTTGGCAGCAAATGGGAATGCCGTAGCCCAGTTAGTTATTGGCACTGCGTACAGGGACGGTAAGGGTCTGCCTAAGAACGATGAAGAATCCGCGCGTTGGTATCGCCTTGCCGCGGAACAAGGGCTTGCTTTAGCCCAATACAATCTTGCGGTTCTTTACGATCAAGGAAAAGGTGTTCCCGAGGACCATGCGGAGTCTGCAAAGTGGGCACGCCTTGCTGCTGAGCAAGGTTACAGTGAAGCACAACTAGCTCTGGCATATAAGTACCGAAGAGGCGAAGGCGTGCCCCAAGATCATCTGATTGCCATGATGTGGTTGCAATTGGCTGTATTGCAAAGGAGCACAACAGCCCGATTTGCCCACAAGAAATTTGTTGAGGAGTTGACCCCAGCTGAGCGGACCCGCGCGGGCGAGCTAGTAATAGCTTGTGCTAAGAAGAAATTCAAAGGTTGCTGAATCGCCCTATAGCAGCAGGCTAGCACACGTCCGCTATTGGGTCGGCAGGGGACTGTCTGGTTTATTGAGGAAGCCGGCGAAATAGACCTTCTGCAAACCGCCCATAAAGACGGGAGTTGGCATTTGGGCATCTCGCCACTACCGCGCTCGATTATATTCGTCGGAATGTAGGTCGCCATTACGATCGCATCCAAGAAGGCTGGATAAGATCTCAGTGTTTTCATTGTCTGCCATCGAGGTGCCGACTCAGATTGTCGCTTCCTTGGACGTATTCTATTTGCTCGGTTTCATACGCCAAGAGGTCATCGCAAATTTGCTGTAGCGGCTGCCAGCACGGTTCTTCTATTCACGAGGAATCCACCTTCGTCGGATGAACGCCCGGTAATTCGCAATTTCTTCAAACGAACTCACCCATCAGTGTGAGCGGCGCAATCCTTGGTGCTCTTCTCTGTGCGATCGCGTCGTATTTCGTTTGTGCAGAGGGTCAGCATCAAGGATTCGCACTTTGCTAAAACATTGACAGGGCAGCTGAGACTATTTAAAAAATATTAAAGAAAAGAAAACTCCGTGGCCTGCGGATTGTAGAGGGATAAAATGCAACAGAAATACAGCACCTTGGCTCCACAGAATAGACTGGATTCTGATTCTACAGAGTTGGAGATGCGGTCGGTCTCGCCGGTTGGCGTCGGCATGAATGTCGGATTGATCTTGGTTCTGGCCATCTTCGGAGCATTTCTGCTGCGGCCGCTCAGCGATGATGGCGCGATCGATTACGTCGTTGGATCACTCGCAGATGGGTCGAGTGAAGCCGAGGCCGGGAGATCAGTTCTGTTCGAGTTGGTCTGTTCGAAACAGCATGATCCCAATTCAGAAGTGAAAAGTACTTCACTTTGTCGCGATCGATGAATTCTAGTTTCCAAAGTTGGCACCTGCATCTGCATTTCCGACCTTTGGAGGAGGACTAAGGAAGTCGCCTTTCTGTGGGCTGCAGAATAATTGAGGCGGTATTCGAGTTAGTAAGCGCTTTTCAGCAGGCATGATGCTCAAGTCCCCGATCAAGTGCCCGCGATCATTTCATTCTCTGAGGCCTGCTGCCTGCAGCAGCGCCTGTGTGCTGGCATCGTAGCTTGCGTTACCACTATCGATGTCATTGGCCATTTTCTTGCCCAGCTCAACACCGAATTGATCGAATGGATTGATGCCCAACAACACAGCGTTGGCGAAGGTACGGTGTTCGTGAAAGGCAATCAACGCGCCGAGCGTCGCTGCGTCAAGATCGTCACATAACATAGTGGCGCTGGGCCGGTTACCCGGAAAAGCGCGCGCAGGGTCTTGTCCATCGCCGCTCATATCGCCGCCCGCCATCAACGCAGCCGCTTGTGCAAAACAATTGGTCAACAAGATTCGGTGATGTGCGGGATCGAGATTGTCACCCGGCGCTATACTGGCAATGAAATCAACCGGAATGAGATGCGTGCCCTGATGCAGCAGCTGGAACACCGCGTGCTGAGCATCGGTTCCTACGCCGCCCCAGGTGATCGGTGCGGTCGGGCCATCAACTGGTTCTCCTCTAGAGGTTACGCGCTTGCCGTTACTCTCCATCTCTAGCTGCTGGAGGTAGTCTGGAAGTAGGGACAGCCGTTCATCATAGGCAAAGCAGGCACGCGTCTGACAACCGCGGACGCGCGTGTAGTATTGGTCTGCAAAAGCAGCCCGGAGGGGCAGGTTGTTGCGACCATCTGTAGCAGTGAAGTGCTTATCCACTGCCCGCGCGCCGGCAAGCATAGCAGCGAAATCATCCCATCCGATTGCGATGGCCAAGGGGAACCCAATGGTTGACCACAACGAGTACCGACCGCCGACGCTTGCGGGGAATGGCAGGACGCGCGTTTCGTCGACGCCCCACTCGACCGCCTTCTCTGGCGCGGCGGTAAGCGCCACCAAGCGCATTGTCGCGTCTTGCACGCCATTGCTGGCAAGCCAGCCCAATGCCGAGCTGGCATTGGTCATGGTTTCGATCGTGGTGAACGTCTTGGACGCGACGGCGATAATAGTGGTCGCAGGATCGCAGGCTGCAAACGCCTGCTCTAACGCCAGTCCGTCGATGTTGGAGACGACATGGACATCGACCAACTTCTGATCACGAGTCAGTGCGTCGACTGCCATCGCCGGCCCCAAGGCAGAGCCACCTATACCGATATGGATCAGATGCTTGACCACTCCCGTTGTGCCATCGTGAATTGCTTCGACCAACTTCTGCATCTCATTATGCAGTCTGTTGGCTTCCTCGACATCGGCATTGCTTCCCAGGCCGCGCTGGGCTGTGTGTGTGGCGGCGCGAGCCTCTGTTATATTGACGACCTCGCCACTAAGTAGAGCTGAACGGTGGGCAGCAAAATCGCTCGCTTCAGCCAATGCCTCAAAATCAGAGAGTAAGCTATCCGTCAGATGTGTCTTCGACCAGTCGAACAATATTCCGGCGGCTTTGACGCTGCTATCATTGCCCACGCCCCATTCGATCCGACCGGTGAAACTCGCGGCGCGATATGGATCCGCATCAAACAGCGATTGGATTGTAGGCTCGGTGTCGCCGTCAACGATCTCTAACATTTCGAATCGCGCTTTAGCACTCTGCTTCAGTGCAGATGCTGTCGCCAATCTCGCGAAACAGCTCGATAGTTTCTAGCTCAAGCGTAGGTGTCCCAAAGGATGACCCACCAGCATAATCAGAGTACGCAGACAATTTCACAATCACGAGATCCTTGGACGGATTGACGTAAATGAATTGGTTAAAGATTCCGATTGCGGAATACTCTCCTTCATTGCCGTTGATTACCCACCATTGGTAGCCATAGCCCCAGGGAGATTCATCACGTCCCGGCATCAGATGAGGGGCGTCGGGTGAGGTTGATGCCTGCACCCAATCAGAAGGGATAAGTTGCCTTCCGTTCCACACTCCATTTTTGCGATAGAGCTCCCCTAGTTTTGCATAGTCCCGCGCCGTCGCGTTTAGTCCGCCATGTGTCATTACCAAGTTGTCATCGTCTATTAACCAATAGGCATTCTCTTCCATACCCAAGGGCTGCCAGAGCTTCTCCTGCATGTATTGTTGAATGGGCCGATCCAAGGTGGCGTCCAGCAACGTACCCAGAACCAGAGTTGAAGCTGAATTGTAACGAAAATAGGTCCCAGGTTCATGTTCAGGCTTTATCGTAGTCGTGAAATCGGCAAATGAGCCACCAAGCGCCCAAATCCTTCCCAATTTTGCAAGATCGGAATCGGGGTTGCCTTCTTCCTCGTTCCAGGCTGCTCCAGAAGACATTTGCAATATGTCCTTGATCCGAGCGCCGTCATAGCCCGAGCCTTTGAGACTGGGGACATATTTGGTTATGGGATCTTCAATGTCTTCAATGAACCCATCTTCAACTGCCAGTCCTACAAGAGCAGAGGTAAAGCTCTTTGCGACCGACATAGACAACCATTGAACGTCCCGTCCGCCTGTTAGCCAGTAATTTTCCGACCGGATTTTCCCGCCCTGTAGGACTAGCAATGCAGCAGTATCAGTTTCCGCCAAAAACTCTTCGGCGTCATAGTTGCGTCCCCTAAACGAAAAGCCTGACGGCAGTTCAATTGGTTCGCCTACCTCAAACTCCGACGCATTCTTCGGAGCGGCAACTGTTACGTGCGGGAAAATCTCCGACATCCGATTGAATTTCTCATACTGCTCGCCGCCCTTGAATAGGTTGGCAACAGTCAAAGCCCGCTCCATGTCAAACGCGGGCTTTGCCAAAGTATAGCTCGCCATTGCAGCTAGTACGGCAGCCCCCATCAGAAATTTGTGTCGCATAGCGTTTCCTTTAAGATTGTAGATTTGGCAGCGTGTGAATACATGCGACGCTAGGCTATCAGATTGTTCTCAGCAGTTATGCAGAACTGTTGCTAGACCGGAGCACAGCTATCGTTGACTGCGACTTTCGCGACTTGCGAGTACAAATCAGCCGTTGGCGCTAGGCGTCGGATAATAATTATGCCTTTGGCAGTCGGAGAAACCAGTGTTTGTGACCCAGAGCCAATATTCGCATTGCGTGTCAGCTTGATCTCCACTGGGGCGCCGTTGCCGCGAATGGTCTTAAAATTGTTCGTTGCGGTATCAAAGAACGCCAATGATGCGTAACCAGAGGTTTGAGCCATTCTTACCATGATCCCATCTGGCGCTTGGTTTAGGTCAAAGAGACATGATGAGTAAGTCAAATCAGGTGATGCACGAACGACACTCTGCGTCTGCGGCGTTAACCGTTTGCCCAGTTTGAATTGATGCACTTTGACGCCGCGTTTCTCTAGCATCTGCATTGCTCTGTCCATTATGAAGTTGGGCGCAGAATACAAAACCATGATATGACTTGCGATCGCGAATGCAATTGCGACACAGGCTGGTGCTATCCACTTTTTCATTGTGGATTCTCCCGACATTCCAGTCTCTCAATTTTGGGCATGTCAATCTCGTTGGGACGATCTAAAACATCCTTGCTCGGCATGTATAGCCTTAAGGTTAGGTCGAACTGGTCCGCATTCCGGCTTGATACCCAGTTCTTGGTTTCTGCCGGTTTCTGGGCAGAAATTAGCGTAGTCCAACGCTCTTCATCGGCTCGACTTGCGTCGAAGCTCAGCGCGCCATCGGTGTTAGCGGGCAAGAAGTTCTGCTCATCGTACAGTGTTATTGACCACCAACCGGCAGAGAAAGTGCCGCCGGAAAGACGATAATCACAATTTTCATCCAGCCGCCTACCGCGCCCATCTCGATCCCGGACAAAATAGACCGCTTCGGATTTTGCCAACGCCAAAAGCCCATGTCGAGCAACTCTAGCTCTAAGGTAGGGCGATGTATCGGCAGTTCCAAGCGATAAGTCGCCCTTCCAGCCGTCTATGTCCATCCCGGCCCCCGAAGCAGTGTCGCTCGGAAGCAAACCCGACATCGACAATGCACTATAAATGCCTGTGCCAAGACCGATTAGAGTAGCGAAAAGAAATGTAAGTACTCGCCGCAAGGCCCACCTCTAATTAAAAAAAGATAAATAGTAAGGTCTGCTAATACCGAAGGGGCGCGGATTGTAAAGTGACAATGGGCCCGGAGCCTCTGGAATGGTACGGCTCTGTTGACGGAGAAACGGGCTGCCCAACCGTGCTTTGTACGATCACGTCGGAGGAAGCTTGTATTGACATTGGCGACGGGAGGTTTGCCCTGCCTCAATAGTAGCCTTCATACGCAAGAGCCCGGAGTCAGTTCAGCGCGATCTGTGCGTCTCCATTTTTCTCACGCAGCGCGTTCAATTTGCGATGCAATTCGGCGCGAATGGCTGAGAAGCTCTCATCGGCATAGAGATTGTTGAGCTCCTTCGGATCTGTCTGCAGATCGTAAAGCTCCCAATAATCTAAATCGCCATAGAAATGGATAAGCTTATATCGCTCGGTGCGAACTCCGTAGTGCGGTCGAACCCGATGCCAGCCATGCGGAAATTCGTAATAGTGATAATATAGGCTGTCGCGCCAGGCGGTGGGTTTATCGCCTGCGACCAATGGCACTAGCGATGCACCAGCCATATCCGCTGGCGCCTTAATGCCTGCGATATCCAAAAGTGTCGGCGCATAGTCTATATTTTGTACCAATTGCTCGACTGATCGGCCGCCATATTGCTGAGATTCCGGCGTTCGGATTATCAGCGGAGTTCGCATGGATTCTTCGTACATGAAACGTTTGTCGTACCAGCCATGTTCGCCGAGATAGAATCCTTGATCGGAGGTATATACGATGATCGTATTCTCAAGCAGACCCTTAGTCTCAAGGTATTCAACAAGCCGCCCAACATTCCGGTCGAGGGCACGTATGGTGCCGCCATAGTCGTGCAGGTAGCGCTCGAACATCCACCTGCTCAGTGCCGCCGGATCATCTTTGACAGTTAGATACTCGGCGTTTTTGGAACTATAGAACGAGTCCCATTTCGCCCGCTGTTCTGGGGTCATTCCCAAATAAGCATCCTGCCACATCTGCGCTACTTCTTCGTTGACCCCGTCACGACCGCCTCCGCCGCCTATGCCAGTTTCCTTGGGATACTCGTCTGGTTGCAGTTTCATATCCCAAGAAAGGAACATGTCGCGTACTCTCATATCCGCTTCAGCCGCAGCAGGACGTCTGTCGAAACTGTCCGAGAATGTATCGGGTGGCTCTAATTCTCCAACGAAATTCTGACCAAGGTCATCCACCCAAGGCATCCAATTTCGATGCGGTGCTTTATGACTGTAGAGCATGAAGAACGGCTTCGAAGAACCGCGATTCTCGAGATAGTCAACTGCAAGATCAGTGACTTTGTCTGTTACGTAAGCACCATCATATCGTACTACACCATCGCTGCTTCTGAAATGCGGGCTGTAGTACTCACCCTGTCCGATCAACACTTCCCAATGATCAAACCCGGTTGGGGCAGACTTTAGATGCCACTTTCCGATAACTGCAGTTTCGTAACCAGCTCGTTGCAAAATTTTTGGAAATGTCTGCTGACTCCCGTCAAACTCATCGCGATTGTCGCGCAGTCCATTCTGATGGCTGTATTTGCCGGTGAGGAGCACTGCTCGAGATGGCGAACAAATTGAATTAGTAACGAAAGCATTGCGAAAGAGAACGCCTTCATTGGCCAGACGGTCAATGTTCGGCGTGTCAATGATACTGTCGCCGTATGCGCTCAGCGCCCGCAATGCGTGGTCATCAGACATAATAAACACGATGTTTGGACGGTTGCTCTCAACTGGTGCTGCAGTTTGGACTTCAGCTACATCGTTATGCGAGCAGCCGATGCACAGCGTCAGGAGTGCACCAGCAATGAGTTTTCGTATTGGGTCTGTAATTGCCATAAGTCAGAATCTTCGCGTTTGACGGGATCGTTGTGTGGTTACCACAATCACAAAACCCAAGGCGTTAAGCTGATGGTTCTGGGGTGCCTGCGGTGGATGTTGCTCGACCAGCGCGAAGTCTACGTAGGACGAAGCGACAAGCCTTGAATATCATCCAGAGAACGAGGCCGAAGAACACCAGCACTATCCCCAGGGTTAGTGCCGCGCCCTTAAAATTGATCATATCGTTGTCGACCAACCAGAGCCGGTACGCGCCTGCGATTCCCCATAGTCGGAGCTTAGTTTCAGAGCCTAAGCTTAACCCCGGCATGGCAAGCGGACGGTAGTTTACACCGAGTGCATCCAGTCGCGCTTCATGCGCTGCCATGCGCTCTTCGAAGTGGGTGTATCCCGGTTTGTCCGAAGTCCAAAGGACTTCTGACAATGCAATGGCTCGTGGAAATGCCATGTACTCCAAGTGCTCAAAGGTTGGGATGTATTCCGTCCAGAGCTGGCCTTGAGCACCAAGGATCTTTCGAGCTCCCTCTTCTAACAAGCCATCTGGAACCGGTTCGAACTCATAAGCCTGTTTCAAAGAAGTATAGCTCGGATAGATCGTTGTCGGCTCCGTTTTAGGGTCGCCCTGGTATTGATTGAAATAGGTTCGATTGAACGGTGTCATTATAACATCGTGTCCAGCGAGAGCAGCCTTCTTTCCAAAGCCTGGACTGCGCCATGCCATGACCGCTGCATCTTTATCGAGCTTGCTGGAGAGTATCTCATCCCAGCCAACCATTATGCGCGAATTGGACTCAAGATATTGATTGAGCTCGTTCACCATCCAAGCCTGGACTTCCCAATAATCGGAAAGGCCCTTGTCTCTCATGAATGCTTGGACAGAAGGGTTGCTTTCCCATTGATCGGTGGGCGCTTCATCGCCGCCAATATGGATGTGCTTTGAAGGGAACAGCTCCATAACCTCAGCAAGGACGTTCTTGTAAAACTGGACTGTCTCATCGCTGGGGTTGAGGACATGTTTGCTAATGCCCCAATCTTCGAGAACCTTGATCTGTTCACCTGTGTTGCCTAGCTCAGGGTAGGCAGCAATTGCAGCTTGCGAATGCCCAGGAAATTCAATCTCCGGAACAATCGTAATGTGACGTTCGGCCGCATATTCGACGATTTCGGTGATTTGCTTTTGCGTGTAAAAGCCGCAGTGCGGCTTGCCGTCAAAAGTTGGCTCACTTCCAAATTTGCCAATCCGTGACTGGGCGCGGCAGCCGCCAACTTCAGTCAGCTTGGGGTATTGTTTGATCTCGATCCGCCACCCCTGATCATCGGTCAGATGCCAATGAAAACGGTTGAACTTATACATCGCAATCGTGTCGATGAACTGCTTTACATCCTCAACACCCATGAAATGCCGCGAGACATCCATATGCATTCCACGCCAGCCGAAGCGAGGCTCATCGACTATTTGAAGTACAGGAAGAGCAGTTCGCTCGTTCGAGTCAGCATCCACTGGCAATAACTGCCGAAGTGTCTGAGTTGCGTAGAATGCGCCAGCGTCGCTGCTCGCAGAGATAAGGACGCCGCTTGCGCCGGTTTCTAACCGATAGCTTTCGGCTCCAAGAGTGGGGTCATACAGGATGCGGATAGTCGCTCCTGCTTGCGATGTCGCAACAACAACGTCAGACTGCAGCGCAAAATCCAATGTCGCATCGATGATCTCGAATGATCCGTCAATTTCCGGGTCAGCGTAAACCGATACCTGGCTAGGCAATTTAAATACGCCTACTCCGTTTTCGATGACCGACGGGTAAGGAATAATTGACTGCGCACTAAGCGGTATCGTCGTGAAGCTGCAGGCGAGAAGCAATAGAATAATTCGGACCATGATCACCTCATTTCGGACATCACTCGATCACCGAATGACATCGAGACGCACTTGTTGCTCGATTGATGCCGCACTCAACGATCGTCAAAAGCGTTACCGCTATTTAAATAAATGTCAATATAGGAGAGCCGCCTGATCGCCGTGGATCAGATGCGTTCAACTGCTTTTCAATGTAGGCACGTGTGAATTGAACGCTAGTTGTCAATTTGGTGCTGGGAAAGCGCCGACATGATCGCGAGAATATCTAATTTTCCACGTCCATCAGGATTAGAATGCTAGACCAAACCTTGTTGGCGAGAGCGCAGTTTGGGAGCCAAACTGCGAAAATGCGATTGGCAGTTCGAGCGATAGTCTGTCAAATGCGTTTAGCCTTCAGACTCTTCAGTTTCACGGAAGTCACCCCCTGTCTTGTTAGCCAAAACCTCCGCGACCCACTTCTCCATTTCTCCAGAAGGAATCAGATCAAGCATTTCTTTGGGCATGAGGGATCTACCGATTGCCATCCCAAGTGCTGTCATCGACTGGAAGAAGAATAATGATGCTAGCAATTCCGGAGTAGCCATTTGCTCACGGCCGAATGATTTCATTGTGTTTTTCAAATCGTTACTTTGTTTCCGCATGGGTTCTTCAAGCGGTCGTAGGGCAGACGTTTGATTTGTGGAAACAAGCCAGGTGATCAATTTGATATATACTGGATCCTTGTAAAAATCGAACAGTTCTTCAATTGCTATATCCCACATTGCCTCGCGGCGTTCTCCTGATTCCTGAATGATGAGATTCAGATCTTTGAGCATATTCTCCATCATTTGGAGTATGAGGGCTTTCTTGACATTCGATGCCGAGCCAAAATGGTGGAGCGCTACGGGGCTTGTGTACCCGGACACTTTGGCAATCCGATCGAGCTTCAGCGCTTCAGGACCCTCTTCGCGAAGTATTTTGGCACAAGCTTCCAAGATTTTGGCCTTCGCCTCTTCTGGCGACCGGCGAACATGCTTCTTGCGAGAGGTTTTCGTTGCTGTCTTGTTCAATTTGCGACGCCCTTCGTTTGACGTGAATTTCTCGTAAGGTATATTTCGATGCTCTTAAACGCGATCTGCAACCTTCAAATGCATCCCGTAAGTTCCGAGATGGCGCTATAGCGCCCAAGCGCTTCTTCAAAGGTGCGTTGCATTCGTATTCACATCCAATACCCGCCGAGGTGAGAACGGTCTAGCGGAGTGCTAGGCATAAATCTTCTTGAACCAAATTTAAAATAAAGTAAATAGTGAAGCATGTCGATTTGGCCGTGTGCCCTCTTCGATCGTAGAACGCGCTGGAGTACCTAACAATGCAAAGTCTGACCCACGCCATTTCTCTTGGTAGCTATCGGTCAACCCGATGCTTCCGAGGTGCTCTAAAGGTGGCGGGCCGGCGCAATGTCTGAATCGCGTGCAATTCGATCTTTGATGCATCTTGAAACTGAAGAGGCGGGTACAGTCGCCAGGCAAATTGCACAAGAAAACCGATCAGTTTTTGCCGAAGTGGCCTGCGAGATCGTGCGCCGAGATATAAACTTGGTCCTGACTAACGGCAGGGGTAGTTCGGATCATGCATCGGTGTTTGGCAAGTATCTAATAATGCAAAAGTTAGGGCTTCCTGTAGCCTCTGGAGCTCCGTCGATAGCGTCAATCCATGGTCGTTTAATCGCCGGTCCGAACTCATTGTGCCTGTCGATTTCCCAGTCGGGAGGTAGCGACGACATTGTCAAATTTGCAGACCATGCACGGTCCGGCGGAGCATATTCGGTCGCTCTGATCAATCAAGCGAACTCGCCGCTTGAAGCGGCAACGGACAAAACGATTCCGTTATGCGCCGGAGAAGAGAAAAGCGTTGCCGCTACCAAAACCTACATCGCGAGTTTGGTGTCGATCATCTGGTTGGTTGCTTATTGGGCTGAGGATCAGGATCTGATTTGTCAGCTTGAGAGCCTTCCCGACCTTTTGGAGGAGGCCGCTACTCTTGATTGGTCGAGCCCTCTGAGCATGCTCAAAGACTATAGCGGTCTTTCGGTGATTGGCAGGGGGCTGGGTCTCGGTATCGCCAATGAAGCTGCATTGAAATTCAAGGAGACGTGCCAGATTCATGCAGAAGCATTTAGCTCTGCTGAATATAGCCACGGACCATTGGCTCTTTCTGGGCCAGAGTTTCCAGCGCTTGTATTTGCGCAAGATGACGACACACTCGTCAGCACACGCGGATTGGCAAAGCAATTGCTGGACGTGGGGGCCCCTGTTTTGCTTGCTGGCGCTGAAATGCCGGGTGCTATCAGCCTGCCTACAATTGATGCTCCAAGTGCTCTCCAACCGCTTTTGATGATTCAAAGTTTTTACTCAGCAGTCGCGGACCTGTCACTCGAACTTGGGCTCGATCCAGACTCGCCGCCAGTGTTGCGCAAGGTAACCAAGACTTTATGAGTCACTATCTGATTAGAAACGCACGTGTCTTGACGCGCGCAGGGTTCAATGGATTGCAATCGGTAGAAGTACATGATGGTTGCATAGCTGGGATTTTTGACGACACCGAAGTTGAAGATCGCGGCGAGCAGACAGGCTATGTCGATTTTGAGGGTGATATTCTCGCACCTGGGTTGTTTGACATCCAGGTCAATGGCGGTGGCGGGGTCTTGTTTAACGACAATCGCACAGTGGATGGGCTGAACACAATCGCAAGGGCCCATCGCCAATTCGGCGTAACTGCTTTCTTACCCACACTGATCAGCGATCACCCGGAGGCTATCGGCGAAGGTATTTCGGCTGTTCGGCGAGCAATGAGATCAGCCGATACGACGGTCGCGGGGATCCATATTGAGGGACCTTGCATATCGCCCGAGAAGCGCGGAATTCACCCAATCTCGCGAGTCAGGCCTCTTGACGATGAGCTATTAGAATTGTTCTCCTCGCTGGACGAAGGGCATACATTGGTAACACTCGCGCCAGAAGCGGCAACCCCGGCGCAAATTTCTCGACTGTCGGAGAGGGGTGTTGTCGTGTCACTTGGGCATTCCCAAGCGTCATATGAGCAAACGGTGGCTGCCTTGAACGCAGGTGCTACCGGATTTACACATTTGTTTAATGCGATGTCTCCCTTGACCAGTCGCGAGCCGGGAATGGTCGGCGCGGCATTGGAAACCACCGACAATTGGGCTGGAATAATCATGGATGGTGTCCATGTCAGCTCCGTCGCGCTCTCCCTAGCGCTGAAGTTGAAAACGGCGAAGAAACTCATCCTGGTATCGGATGCGATGCCCGATGCTGGCGCCGACTTGCCCACTTTTGAATTGCTTGGCCGGGAGATTATTGTGAGCGATGGCCGGCTGACCAGCGCAGATGACGGTACCTTAGCTGGCGCCGCATTGAATTTGGCACAGGCAGTGCACAATTCCTCGGCAATTCTTAATGTTGACGATTGTGATGCCATTCGAATGGCATCAACCAACCCCGCGGCGTTTATGGGCGCTGACGATGAGCACGGTGAAATTGCGATTGGACGGAAGGCCAACTTGGTCCGATTCGACAAAGCGCTAAAATTGAAGGGCACTTGCTTGGCTGGTGTATGGGATATTTAGAAGGTCCCGGCCGGATTGCAGCAGCCGCCTTTTGTCACAAGATTTCGCTAGCACATAAGAGTCCTCCCCAATTCGTTCTTGCGGCTTTCTTCGCGAACGCACTGCACAATCATGAGCAGTGGCTTGCTTCGGCTGTTGTAAGAACGGCACAGTGGCCTGCTTCCAGTATCAACCGATCCAATTCTCTGAAGCCCAAGGTGGCGCCGTTCTGCGGTTTAGCGGCTGCATGCCGAAGAAATTCACTTTCTAGTTGACACAAGGCTTCCATCATCACTAATTATATTTACTTAAACATAAATTGGAGTTTGATGGCTCCTGAGGAGAGGAAAGGCTGACAAATTCCTCGCCAAATAGTGATTTGAATGAGGTTAGGGAGAAACCGAGTATTATGAGACATTTACTTCTAAAGAGCGTTGCTGTTGCGGCACTCGTTTCACCTTCAGCGGTGATGGCGCAGGCAACCACCGAGGGCGTCGCATCGAGTGACGAAGCGATTTCCGATTCGGAAGAACGTTCAGATAACATTATCACGGTTACCGCACGGCGTGTCGACGAGAACGTCCAGACCGTTCCGATTTCAATGTCTGTTATCGGAGGTGTGGAAATTCAGGATAAGGCTCTGTTCGAGTTTGATGAAATCGCCAATCAGACTCCGGGCCTTGATATTCGCGGTGACACTGCAGGTGTAAACTTTGTAGCTATTCGCGGTGTTGGCAACTTGGGAACGGCATCGCCGCTCTCTGCTTCGGTCACAGTTTTTGTCGACGACGCGCCTGCGGCAGATACGTCGTTTTTGATCAACTCAACGCTTGATATCGCGCGTGTTGAAGTGCTTCGCGGCCCACAGGGTACGCTTTATGGAACGAATGCAACGGCTGGAGCGGTCAATATCTATACGACTGACCCTCAGTTATCTGGCAGCGTTGAGGGTTATGTTGAGGGCACCTACAGCGTCTTTGATCACAATGGCAGTGAGGCGTATAACATCGAAGGCGCCTTGGATTTTACGCTGGTTGAAGACGTACTTGGTGTCCGCATTGCTGGTTCAACGCTTAGCGATGACGGTCCAATCTACAATCCAGTGATTGATGACTACATTCGCCAGTCGGATCAGGACAACCTGCGTGCCAAGGTCTTGTTTCAGCCTAACGCGGACTTCGAAGCGGAGCTGACTCTAGGTTACTTCTCTGGCAAAAGTCAGGAAATTTTTGTCATTGACGTTCCAAAAGAGCTTGGTCCTTTAGGGAGCTTCACGGAACTCGAATTGTTCGACTACGAAGCATCGGCGACCCCTCCGCTTAGCGATGAGGATCGCTTCTATGCGGTTCTGAACATGAACCTCGAGACTCCGATTGGGCGCCTGACTTCGATTACGTCCTACAATGATGCAACAGTTAACTTGCTCCGGGATTTCGACAGTGTTTTCTCGGTAAATGATATTGTCGACTTTTCTTTCAGCGGTAAGAATTTCAACCAGGAGCTTCGTCTCTCGGGCGACACGTTGAATGGCGACCTTTCCTATTTGGTGGGTGCAATCTATTCATGGGGTGAGAGTGACACCGTCTCCATCACCGATTTGTCCGACTCTGGAACAATTCCTGTGCCGCTTGCGGATCCGGGTGGCGGTGGAAATGGAGAAGCATTTGCTCTCTTTACCAATAACACTATCAATCTGAACGACACGTTCTCGTTGTCGTTGGGTGCTCGCGTTGAGCATGAGAAGTCAAATGTAAGCGACATTCTGCTGGACAGCGGAGCCACGGCTCTATCAGTCGCACTTGGCGGTGGGATTGTTTCAAGCACGTTCCAAGATTCACGAAGCGAAACAAACTTTGCTTACAGCGCAAAGTTGCGGGCCTTTGTTAGCGAAGACGTGATGATTTATGGTGCCTATGACCGTGCCTTCCGCGGGGGCGGCTTCAATGCGGGTGCCGACGATGCATTTGTTGCAGCCGGCTTTGGTGAGTTTCAAACGGAAAACGTCGACGCATTTGAACTGGGCTTCAAGTCAAGTTGGCTTGATGGCCGGTTGCAGGTCAACGGCGCCGTCTACTACCAGGACTTCAAGAATTATCAGGCTCAGCTTTTCTCGCCGATTGTGTTCGCAGATGTCACGCCTCAGTTGGATGGCATCTTGGAAAATGCCTTCGGGTTGCCCGCTGGCACACTGCTCAACCTCGGCTTCCCAGAGACTGACGGGCTGTTCATTGTTCTTCCAACCGGAGGACTGGTCCTTAACACGCCGGCCGACAACTTAGGTTTCGAGGCGGACTTCCGGTTCCAAGCAACGGATAGTTGGTCATTTGGGGGTTCGTTCTCAACCAACGACTTCAAATTCGGCAACTTTCCTAACGTACCGGTTTCCCCGCAAGGTGCGGATCCTGCTATCCTTCCAGACGGCACGCTTTCCACGTTTGGATTTGGACGTGCTTATGCAGGGCCAAATGCTCAGGCACTTTTGGACGCTATTGGGTTCCTCCAAGGATTTCCTGCCGGCACAATTGCGGTTACCGGTACGCCAATAACTTCGCTCACGGTTCCGACGGCGGATAGAAGCGGCTTGAGCGGCATCGCAGATTCACGGACGATTCCATCGATGTCGTTTACCATCAACAGCGAGTTCAAACGACCGTTTCGGTTGTTAGGCGATGAGGGAGAATGGTATGTTCGCGGGGTCTATGCCTTTAACAAACTAGACAGCGTCAATACACCGACTCTGCTTCGTGATTACGGTGTTTTGAACGTTTTTGCCGGCATTTCTAACGATGACTGGTCGCTTCAAGTGTTCGCTAAGAACTTGCTTAACGAAAACTACGTGACCTTTGCACCGGGCGATATCCATAGACCGACTGGTCCGCGGGCGGCGCCCGGCAATCCTCGTCAAATCGGCATGACGGTCAGAAAGAACTTTTAGTCTCTCCATCTGAAGGCCGCACTCGTTATTCAATTGTATCGAGTGCGGCCTTCTCTTTTCACGAAAAGCTTGAAGGCATTCATGTCATCATGCGCCAAGGTACATTTTCGAAGCTGCGAATTCGTAGTCGCAGCGTAGTTATGCTGTTCGGACATTCCCGATGAGTTTTAGTGGCGACATAGTTGTTACTGATATTGGCGGGACTCACGCCAGATTTGCAATTGCACGCATCGAGTCGGGTAGCATTGCGGCTCTTGGCGATCTGCGGAAATTGGCGACTGCTGATTTCTCTTCACTTCAGATGGCATGGGACGCTTACCAGTCAGGACTTGATCGCAAGATGCCCAAAAACGGCGCTGTCGCGATAGCTGGCACCGTGCAAGGGAAGTCCCTGACATTCACAAATTCGAGCTGGCTGTTCAGAGCTGAGCATGCACGTGCGAAACTAGGTCTCGTGCGATTCACATTGGTGAATGATTTCGCTGCGATTGCACACGCAGTGGCGACATTACCAGAAGGTCAGTTTGCGTACGTATGCGGCGAAAAGCGTGATCTGCCCGAGGGGGCTGCAGTCAGCATTGTCGGACCTGGCACCGGGCTTGGAGTATCCTGCCTTACACTAAAAAAAGACGGATATCTGGTGCACTCAACCGAATCCGGCCATATCGGTTTTGCCCCCTTCGATCAGGTCGAGGATAAGATCCTTGCATACTTGCGACGGACGCACAGGCGTGTATCCGTCGAAAGGATTGTTTCTGGTCCCGGTTTAAGCGCAGTATACCAAGCATTAGGGCACATAGGAAACAGCCCCGTCCAAGATTTGAATGACAAGGAAATTTGGAAACTCGCATTGAGCGGACGAGACCCTCTAGCGTCGGCGGCGCTCGATAGGTTCTGTCTTTGCTTTGGAGCGTTCGCAGGAGATATTGCATTGGCGCACGGTGCGAAACGCGTTGTCTTAGCAGGCGGCATTACGGAGAGAATTGGCGATTTGCTGGGCGGGTCCGGGTTTAGCGATCGCTTCGTCGCCAAGGGGCGATTGCAGTCCGAAATGAGCGAAACCGGTGTCTATCGGATAACGCACGAACAACCTGGGTTATACGGCGCTGCTGCGGCATTCCTAAAAGAGCACGACACCTCCTAGCTTCTTGGCTCCACTGCCCAAATCGACGGCTTCTGAAAGCCTATTTCAGTTGACCAAAGTGGGTCAGTTGCGGAACGTCTGTGCCCATATCCGATAGCATACACCTCCTGATATCACGGCAACAGCCGAGGCAATGAACGCCATTTGATTCGCCGACTTCAACGCGTGACCGATCGCGAACATAGTCGAATAAACAGCAGTGCAGCCTAAGACCATGCATGCAAGGCTTAGATGTAGCGTGTGAGCAGAGCGATTGCGTTCCCTCGTGGCGCTGGGCTGAGCCTTTGTCCACTCCCACCCTGGACCTCTGGGCTGGACCTTGTTGTAGAACCCAACGAGCGTGTCTGGGTCATCTCTGGGCGTAATCAGCGTAACTATGATCCAGCCGGCCGTTGTCACACCAACTGAAATTAGCAGTTTCTCCCAATCCAAGAGATTTGGGAAATTGCCCAGTTGCAAGGCAAGGCTGGTTACAAACGAGATGATCATCGCTGAAATTTCGCTCCATGCATTGATCCGATCCCAATACCAACGCAGCAGGAAGAGCAGGCCTGTTCCCGCGCCGATTGACAATAGAATGTTGAACGATTGGAGCGCGGATTCGAGCTGCAACGCTAAGAATCCGGCAGCGACCATTGTGATAGCCATGGCCACGCGTCCAATCGTCACCAGCTGAGCAGGTTTGGCCTTTGGGTTCACGAAACGCATATACACGTCATTGGTGAAGTAAGACGAGCCGAGATTAAGGCTCGTCGACATGGTCGACATATATGCCGCCAAAAGCGAGGCTAGGATTACCCCCAACCACCCGCTCGGGACAAATGTGAGCATTGCGGGGTAAGCAAGGTCATTACCGACCACGCTTGGATCGATGTCTGGGAATGCTGCCCTAAGTGAATCAAGGTCAGGGAAGACGATCATGGACGCCAGCGCAACTAAGATCCATGGCCAAGGCCGCAAGGCGTAGTGTGCGAAATTGAAGAAGACCACCGCACCCATCGCGTTGTTCTCGTCTTTTGCGGCAAGCATTCGCTGTGCGACATAGCCGCCGCCGCCGGGTTCTGATCCGGGATACCAAACGCTCCACCATTGGACCAGAAGCGGAATAAGCAGAAGTGGAATATACGCGTCAGGATCAGAAAGACTGGGTAGAATGCTCGATTTACCGGCGACTTGAGGATGCTCGAACAAGGCCGATATTCCGCCGACTTGCGGCATGCTGACAGCGAAATACGCCGCTGCAATGGAACCCGTCATAGCGAGAACAAAGAGCATCAGGTCAGTGATTAGAACGCCCTTCAAGCCCCCTAGGATTGAGAAGAGCAGCGTCACGCTTCCGGCAACAATGACGATCTCCAGCGGCGATGCGCCGACAAGAATTGTGCCCAGCTTGATCGCAGCGAGGGTGACCGACGCCATAATCAGCACATTGAAAATCAAACCGAGATAGACGGCTCGGAATATGCGCAGGAATGCTGCCGGCTTGCCGCTATAGCGGATCTCGTAATACTCAATGTCCGTCGCCACGCCAGAACGGCGCCAGCCACGCGCAAAGAAAAATGCGGTTGCCATTCCAGTGATAAGAAATGCCCACCAGACCCAGTTACCTGCGACGCCTTTGGTACGTGTAATGTCCGCAACCAAATTGGGGGTGTCGGTCGAGAAGGTGGTTGCAACCATAGAAGCACCCAATAGCCACCATGGCATCGACCTCCCGGAGAGAAAGAATTCTTGAGCGCTGCTTGCGGCTTTGCGCCCAACGGCCAGACTCACAAGAACAGAAGAGACAAGAACCGAGGCGATTATAGTCCAGTCAAGCAGCTGCAATTGCATTCAACCTTCTCCCAATGGCGATCACCCCAATTTCGCTCAGTCGTGAACGTGCCCAGGGTGAGCGTTTTTTCTCCCTGTTTGCCGGCCACCTTGCTGGCGCAGGCACATGGAGCCGCAGGTAGATGAACCACTTGACTAGGATTGTCCACATATTTAGAATAAACTAAATAAGGATGCATTTTGTCAGAATGAAATGAAGGCTTCGGGCGTGCACAGCGCTCCCGAAGTGCTAAGAAACGTGCGAGGAATCTGTCTTGAAAAAGTGGTTGAAACGGCTTGGTCTAATTCTCGCGCTACCAGCGGTCCTTGCTCTAGGACTCGGGCTTTGGCTGGGCTTCAGATACGTCACATACAGCCAAGAAGCCAACGAGATCCATCTGGCCAAGAAGGAAACCTACCTCAAGTCAGTAGAAGAGCTTCAATCGGTTGGAGAACTGGGCGCAGGCAAGGCGCGACCAAACATCGTTTTTATTCTATACGATGACTTGGGCTACGGGGATTTGGGGTTTACGGGTAATCAGGCAATAGACACTCCGGCGATCGATCGACTTGCCGAGCAGGGCGTTGTTTTGACCAATTTCTATTCACCATCGGCTGCGTGCACTCCATCGCGAGCGGGTTTCTTGACGGGCAGATATCCGCCAAGGGCTGGACTTCCTGACGTCATTTACCCCTCTGGAAGCTTTAACTCGACGGCTTTGAAAATACGGGGCACGAACCATCGATTGCCTGCCGAAGAAATCACGATTTCAGAAGTCCTCAAAGCCTCTGGTTATCGAACCGGCATGGTCGGGAAATGGCACCTCGGAGATCGAGCGCCTTCATTGCCAAATAACTTTGGGTTCGATGCTTTCTTCGGTGCGCTCTATAGCAACGACATGAAGCCATTTGCGCTTTATCGGAATGATAAGATCGTTGAAGCTGCCCCTTATGATCAGCGAAATTTGGATGCGCGTTATACCAGCGAAGCAGTGGATTTTATCGAAAACAATGCGAACGGCGAGAACCCATTCTTCCTCTACTTCGCTCACAACTTTCCGCACATTCCATTGTTTGTTGCGCCTGAACGTACTGGCGCTTCGGACGGTGGAACTTATGGTGACGTCGTCGAGGCTATGGACGCCGGAGTTGAGCAGATCGTGGGCGCGCTTGAGCAGCAGGGTATCCTAGATGACACGATTATCATCATTAGCAGCGACAATGGACCTTGGTACCAGGGGAGTGCAGGGCCATTCAGAGGGCGGAAGGGTCAAACTTGGGAGGGCGGAATGCACGTTCCCTTCCTCATTCACTGGCCTTCAAACATTGAAGGGGGTCGGACCGTTGACGGTATGAGCATGGGAATCGATCTCTTGCCTACTTTGGTAGATTGGCTGGATTTGCCATTGCCCGAAGATCGCATAATTGATGGCAAAAGCATTAGGTCGATGCTCGAAGCTAGTGATCCGTCGCCGCATGACTATCTCTACAACTTCGCTGGAGAGAATATCAAAACTGTTCGCAGCGATCGGTACAAATACCATGGTGTTCGTTTTCACGCGGCCCAGCTGCATGAGGGAAACAGAGCTACAACGAGACGCAAGAGTCCGTGGTTGATCGATCTGAGTGTCGACAACAACGAATCATATGACGTCTCATCCAAATACCCTGAGGTTGCCGAGCTTATGCAAGGAAAGCTTGTTGAGAAGCGCGAAGAATTTAGAACCAACAAGCGCGGTTGGATCGTGTCGGAGTGATGCGTTTTTCGTGTGTTTCTCAACAGGACGGAGCCCACCAACATCTAGTTGAGAACGCTTCAGCCTTTTTGATTGCCGCAGCGGTGGAGGCGCGAGCATTGATTCATTCTAGGCTGAAAAATGCGACCATCCAAACGCAGTTGCCTATGAGTCGCTTCTTGAGTGCGTTCGCAATTTTCACTTTGGGAGCATGTGGCACTGAACCGGCGGAGAATTCGTCGGTCACTGCTTCGGTCTCACAGTTAGCCAAGAGCTGTGCCGAACCGACAATCCGGCCTGTTAAACTGCCTGCCGGTGAGTTCGTCTTTGGGCAAGATGGCATTTACCCGGAAGAAGGACCCGAACGTCTGATCTCAGTCGGTAGCTTTTGGATTGATGCGCATGAGGTAACGAACGGCGAGTTCGCAGAATTCGTCGCTGCTACCGGCTATGTAACGACTGCCGAAAAGCCTGCCGACCCTAAGCAATTTGGAGTGCCGCAGGAACAGATTGCGCCAGAGTTATTGCTGCCCGGTTCGGCGGTTTTTACTCCGCCGGATACTCCGTCGCCCAGGTTTAGCGATTGGTGGCAATATGTGCCTGGTGCGAGCTGGATGAAGCCATATGGCCCAACGGGTCCTGATGCCGATCAAGATGAACCGGTTGTCCACTTGGCTTGGCAAGATATGCAGGAATATGCTGATTGGAAAGGCGGGAGGATACCAACTGAGGTCGAGTGGGAATACGCGGCGAAAGCAGGTTCTGGGAACTATGTGGAGCAGCCTTCACCGGAGCATGCGAATAGCTGGCAGGGCATTTTTCCCCTGCGTAATCTTGAAAGTGATGGCTTTAAAGGAATAGCACCGGTCGCTTGCTTCGAGCCAAACGAGTTCGGCCTTTATGACATGGTTGGAAACGTTTGGGAGGTCACCGCAAGTTTCTATCGTCCTGGGCATGATCGTGCTGCGATCGACGGAAAGCGCGGCCCAAGCGAGAATAGCATTTACGATGATCTGAACACCCAATCCGCTTCTCGCGTCATGAAGGGCGGCTCGTTTCTTTGCGCTCCAAACTATTGCCAGCGCTATCGACCCGCCTCTCGGCATGCGAGCGATCCCGGTCTTGGGACGAGCAATGTCGGATTTCGGCTCGCCTATGACGTAGAGCCAAAGATCTGAGGTGAAGGCAGGGTTGGAAAACGGCCCTGCATTCTTTTCGGTGCGATCGGCTCTTGCGAACGGGATAGTCGGGTGCTCGCAACGGTGATCGATCGGCTAGCATTGGCGACGACTTCACCGCTATTGAATTAGAATAAAATAGTGATAGGATGCGTGCTGGCACACCAGAATTGTGTGACCCTCGTTGGGATGATCTATCCTTGAGCACTCTTTAATCGTCCGGAAAGACTTGGGGGCATCGTGAACTTTTCTCGCCTAATCTTGGTATTCTCGCTTCTCTGCTTCATGACAACACCGCTCAGTGCGCAATCGATTATTCCTTACCCGTCGGTCATCGAAAATGGAGCGGGCACATTTGAGATGCCCAGTCAGGTCTCGGTTTACGCGGAACCGGAGGTCGCCGGATCACTCGAGATCATCGATGCGACGCTGGATTTTGCGCTGCAGTCTAATGTTGTTGTCGCGCCCTCGCAGGCGGGGGCGACCATTCGTATCTTGCATGATCCAACTCTTGGAGCCGAAAGCTACCGGCTGCAGGTTGGCGCAAGCGGGGTCGCTATCTATTCGAGCAGCGACGCGGGCGCATTCTACGCAGCTCAGACACTCCGGCAGTTGTTGCCGGTGGATACGGACTCGAACGAGCGAATTGCTCTTCCCGTACTTCAAATAGTCGATGAACCTCGCTTCGGTTGGCGCGGAATGCACATGGATGTCTCGCGGCATTTTGCGAGCGCAGAGGATGTCAAACGATTCATCGATACGATTGCGATGTACAAGTTCAATCGTTTTCACTGGCATCTGACCGATGATCAAGGCTGGCGGATCGAGATCAAACAATACCCTAAACTGACCGAGGTAGGCGGCTGCCGGGCCCAGTCACGGATCGGTAAATTTCACATGTTTGGTGGCGATCCGAAATTCGATGGCAAGCCGCATTGCGGTTTCTACACGCAAGAACAGATAGCAGACATTGTCGAATATGCGGGCGAACGTCACATTACGGTCATTCCCGAAATTGAGTTTCCGGGGCACTCGCAAGCAGCCATTGCGGCATATCCAGTGCTGGGTAACACCGGAACGCAAATCGAAGTCCGCGAGGATTGGGGGGTCAGCAAACATGTTCTTAATCCCAGCGATGCGACGATCGAGTTCTACAAGAATGTCCTTACAGAGGTCATGGCGCTGTTCCCGTCGCAGCACATCCACATCGGCGGCGACGAGGCTCCTACTGATGAATGGAAAGAGAGCGCCGCAGTCAAGAAGTTCATGGAAGACAAAGGGTTTTCAGAATACTGGGAAGTCCAAGCTTGGATGGTGAACGAACTCAATGCGTACATCGAGAACAATGACCGGACCATGGTTGGCTGGGATGAGATACTCACCAGCAAACTCGATAAAGATGCAGTGGTTATGGCTTGGCGGAGTACAGACTTTGGCGAGGAGGCGGCAGTCGCTGGGCATAATGTCGTAATGACACCGTTCAGGGATACCTATTTTGATGCCTATCAAGGCGATCCTGATACGGAACCCCCAGCGATCTATCCAAGTTATACCACCCTTGCGAAAGTTTACGCGTTTGAGCCAGTTCCGGATGGGTTGTCAGAAGACCAAGCCCGGAAGATTCTTGGTGCTCAGGGGCAGCTTTGGAGAGAGGTCATACCAACCTTTGCGCACTTGGAGTATATGGCTTTCCCTCGCGCCATTGCATTGTCAGAAGTGCTTTGGACTTCCGATAAGCCCGGGTTTGAGCACTTCAGTAAGCGTGTGCAAAGTCACCAGGTACGGTTGGACAAGTTAGGCGTTAACTACCGGGCATTGGGTAACGACGGATTGAGCCCGGAATCTGAGAAAGTGCTGGGCCGCTGGAACCGTGTTACGAGCTTGTACCTGTGGATGTCGCACAATGATCTAATGAATTATAAGGGGGCCATATTGGTCCTCTTGGCGCTTCTGCTTCCGCTCATCTTTATTGTTTGGTTGCTAGTTAAAATCGGTCGAAAACTCTGGCAACGCAGACGCTCGAACAATGCTCCTGCGGCAGATCTCGCCGCAAGTGCTGGATGACCGCTCGAAGAAATCGGCGGTGATCATTTGATTTCCGATTTATGTGATGCGTCAAATACATCTGATCCAGAAATCGGGCGTTCGTCTGTTCGCTCTGACGAGAGTACCAGGGTGAATGCAGGCTGGTGATATTGTGGTGCAGTTGCAACACGGTTCTTGGAGGATTCAGATACAATCTATTTTTATCAGGAATGAGCAGACACCCAATGCGATTCGATATCATTGAGCAAATTAGCCTTGCGGGTTCACAGCAGATTGCCAACGAAGATCGGCTAGGCGTCAGCTCACATCTCACATGGGTCATTGACGGAGCGACCGATCTCGGCCCGGCTGGCTTGATGGGCAGCCAATCTGGTTCCGCGTGGTTTGCAAGTAATCTTGGCATCGCACTTGCTAGCAAATCTCTAGCCATATCCGATGATTCGATCACCGGTATTTTCGAAGCGGTTATCGGCGACGTGGCGGATATGTTTGTCAAAGAACGATTGCGTGATCCGAAAGGCAAATGGGAGATTCCGAGTGCCGCATTCCTGGCGTTGGTCATCCAAGCAGGAGAGCTGCATGCTGCTTGGTCGGCCGATTGCGTGTGTCTTCAAATTGCGGGGGAGAACGTGTCCAGAATTGGCGAAGGCCGCGCGTCAAAGGAACGGATAATTGCTGAACGAGACATTGAGGCTGATCATAGTCAGACGACCTTGCGTCGTGAGCGGGAATTGCCTGACCGAGCGGCCATTACTGCAGAGTCGCAGTCGGTGAAGCAAGTCCGAACTGTCCAACTGGAGTGTGAGGTTGGTGACGAGTTTGTCCTAATGACGGACGGCTTTGCCGCGTTGTTTGACGACTATGATATGGCTTACGAAGATTTCGTTCGCCATTTACGACTTGCGGGCCTAGCTGAACTCGGAGCGTTGTTACGGGAAATTGAGGCTGAAGATCCAACAGCGTCTCGCTTTCCTCGGATTAAGAAGAGCGATGATGCGACTGCGATTAGGTTGAGGCTGGCAGAATAGAGTGCCGCATTCATCTCAATGTCAAAATGACGAAATGGAATTCACCGATTCGGCTTTGAACAAGTGGAGGGCTTGCCTCAAGTTTGTCTGAAAGGTTCGCCGGAGGACCGCAATTGGGTCGCTCCCAGCCATAACAGCTGCGCCGAATGAGCGTCCGCTTTCACCTTCCTTCGTGATAGAAGCTGGCCTTTCGCCCCACCCTATAAGCAGACAGCTTACACCATGTAAGAATACGCTCAAAGCCGATGTAGACCGATCAGCTCAATCCAGTAGCCGTCCTGCAGTAACTTGAAGCGTCTTTGCTAGCTTCTCGATGATCTCGATCGACGGATTGCGAGCCGCGCGCTCAAGGTCGCTGATGTAGGTCCGATGGATGTCTGCCTCGTGCGCAAACTCTTCCTGGCTCCAGCCTTTCTCAAGGCGGATGCGCCTTAGGTTGGCAGCAAGTCGATCACGAATATCCACGCGGGCAGTTGAGGCGTATGTCGCCGATCAATCTACAGACGATCAGTGACATAATGCTTGACTGTGCAAGCCAAGCGAGCACTAGTCTATGTCACTTATCGACTACACAAGGCATCGCCGAACTCGCCTGCTTCTGAAGGCCAGCGGCGCCTTGAGAAAGGCAACTTTCCCATGCGACTTCCTTTAGCGCTTTTGACAGTACCGCTGCTAATGATCGGTCATCCCGCATTGGCGGACAGGGACGAAAAAAGGCTCGAGCGAATAGCGGAAAAACTCGAGAAACTTACACCAGGGCACTTTCAGGATTCCGCTTCAGTCTCAGGCGATGATCTCGACACACTGGTCACGATCTCAACGCAGGAGGGGTTCCGACATCGAGGCGGGTTTTCAGATCGATTTCGAACGGACTCGTTCGTACGGGCTTTCGTTTCGAGGGAAACCGGTGAAACCAGCTTCCAGATCTACGCCACAATCACTTATAGTCACGATTGGCGAAACTACCGCCGGGTCAACTTCGCTACAGCTGGCGGCCCCAGGTCAGTTGATCTGGATCTGATCGGTAGCGATGCAAACTGCGAATATTCTACATGCGTTCTTACTGAGACGGTCGGCTTCACGGTTGATGAAGAGACCCTGCGGACGATTGCCGCAGATGGCTCTGACCCATGGAGGTTCCGCTTCTATGCGAAAAGCGGAG
>Ga0316204_10004217_pt1 | contig 26410 bp, 31 predicted proteins | sample 6monrhotite_MG_2_FD_205661 | JGI IMG/M metagenome (GOLD analysis project Ga0316204, IMG submission 205661) | Microbial mat bacterial communities from mineral coupon in-situ incubated in ocean water Damariscotta River, Maine, United States -... | ecosystem: Environmental > Aquatic > Marine >...
TTTCTTCTCATCAACGATCTCTCCATCCATAAAGAACTCCCATTTTCCATAACGTTTACCCCCTCTGTAAACACCTCTTTCTCTCAGATTTCCATTCAACTCGAAATACTTTGCTTCTCCGTTAAGCACATTATTTTTAAAAGTGACTTCCTCTATCAGAACACCTTCATCAGAATATTTTTTAGACACTCCATTCTTCATACCATTCATATATTCAGTAGATTCTAACATCTTACCGTTCTTATAATAGTTTTTTACAACACCTTCCAGCTTACCTTCTTTATAGAATTCTTCCGAGAATAATTTACCATTCGAAAAATAATAGGTCCATTTACCTATTCTATTTCTTAATAGCATCCACCCTTCGCTTTGCAACTTTCCGTTTAGCTTAAAGAACTTCACATAGGCCGAATCTGTTTTCGCTTTAAATGTTTTAACCGCTGTAGGAAATTTAGAAGTTCTAACATCATAATATTTGAAGGCTCCTACTTCCTTACCATCTTTAAATCTACCAACATAGCGAATACGTTTATTACTATAGTATTTTTTCCAAATACCTGTTCTTTTTTTATTCTTATCAAATTGGTTGATCTTTTGTGCCTTTACCTCATTGTTTGAAAAAAAACAAACCATAAGGCACAAAACAAAAGCAAGACTTTTTATCTTTATCATCTATTCCATTTTAACGTAAATATACATATTTCGAATTATTCATATGCCCATTGACTATTTAACATCCGAGCTCCAAAACATAGCAAATGCTAAAAGAGAAAACAGACAAAGAGTAGCAAATATTGTCTGCGAACAAAAAGAATTATTTGGTCCTTTAGTGGAGATTACGTTTAAAGTTACGGACAAAACCTCTATAAAAGCAGCATGGATCTTAGAATGGGTATGCACGCATAATGATCTTCACCTTATTATTCCACATCTAGATATGTTTACCGAGGGTTTAAAACACTTGACATTTGATAGTGCGATTAGACCTTGCGCCAAAATATGTGAACACATTGCTACTGCGTACTATAAAAATGACCCTGCTTTTCGCGATGCATTAAGTAGCGACCATATTCAGCGTATTATAGAAGCTGGTTTTGATTGGTTAATTACAGATCAGAAAATAGCGGTAAGGGCATATACTATGACCTTTTTATACTTGTTTGGAATAGACCATGACTGGATTCATCCAGAGCTGGAACATTTGATACGAACTAAGATCATCCATGAAAGCAAAGGCTGTAAAGCTCGAGGAAGATACATATTAGACCTGATCGAAAAGCACCGTAAAAAGAATATTTAGTTTATGATTTAGGTCATAAATAATTACGTTTTTCACATGTAATTTTACTTCATAATTAATAGAATTATGGAAGTACAAATCACACACGAAATTAGGCACAAAGAGCAAAAGAGTTTTAACCTATTACAGTACGTAAATCAAATTATTGAGCGCGAAAAAAGCAATGCTATTGGCATTAGTATCATGCTCATTATGTTTGGTACTGGAATCGCATCCATTACGGCTGCTTTATCTGTAAACGGAGAAGTTTCTTTACCAATTCTAATGACATCTACCCTATTTGCAATGGGTGCCAATGCTACTGCAATTAGTCAACAACCTTTTAAAACTGTTGTTTGGGCCTTTATTTTAAACATTACGATTAACTCGTTATTATTGATCTATCAAATTATTGATCTATTGGCTTAGGCTTAGATTGAAATATCTTTATTAACAATAGACTTGCTATATTTCTTGCTCTTTCTTTTGCATCGTTTGCTTTTGATCCATCAAAAAGATCATCAACAGTAGTGTACCAAAGAGAGAGCCATCGATCAAAGTGGTCTTGATAAATAGAATGGTTAAATTTCTCATCAACTTCTTTATGGACTCTCATTGGATTGCCTTTATATTTTCTAATGAAGAATAAGTTTGTTTGCCAAAAATCAGTAAGTTTTTGAAGGTGTTCCTCCCATTGCTCGTCAGGAATAATATTCAGAAAAATAGGGCCGATGAGATCATCTTTCCGCACTTTACTATAAAATGTAGAAACCAATGTGTATATATCTTCTCTATTGTTAATATCTCTAGGATTCATATAAAATAATTTGACCTCAAAAATATACCTTTGTTGAAGGTGCAATTTATGACTTAAATCATAATGATCGATACAGAACTATTATTAGCATTTGATGCTCATCAAAAAACTTACGAAAAGAACGAAGTTATCTTTTCTGAGAATGACACAGCTCGTTACTATTTTCAGATTGCAGAGGGTATGGTCAAGATGAATAATTTTAATGATGATGGAAAAGAGTTTATTCAAGGCGTTTTTTATAAAGGACAAAGTTTTGGTGAACCTCCTCTTTTTGTAGATATTAATTATCCTGCCAATGCAATGACACTCTCAAAGTGTACTATTTTAGTATTGCCCAAAAAGCAACTGTTAACACTACTATTCCAACATCCCGATGTACACTTAGAAATCACAAAAAATTTAGCCAAGCGATTACATTATAAAGCCATTATAGCTTCGGAAATCTCGAGTCAGGAACCAGAGCATAGAGTGTTACGTTTTATGGACTATCTAAAGCAGGATGTTGCTAAAACGGAAGGAAAGTTTAGCTTTGAAATAGCCTATACCAGACAACAAATTGCAGATATTTTGGGGCTTCGTGTAGAAACTGTAATTAGGGCTATCAAAAACTTAGAGTCCAAAAATGAAGTTCAAATCATAAAAAGGAAGGTTTTTAGGTAAAATCAATCCTTTTAATACCAGAACATCTTTTCTAATTCTGTATTTTTGCACTTTTCAACGCAACAACAAAAAATGAACATTTCACAGCTTAATGCTATCTCTCCGATTGACGGTCGTTACCGTGGTAAAGTTTCTGAATTAGCTAATTATTTTTCTGAAGAAGCTCTTATAAAATACAGAGTCTTAATAGAAATAGAGTATTTTATTGCGTTATGTGAAATTCCACTACCTCAACTTTCAGAATTTGACACTGCTTTATTTGGAAAGTTGCGAACTATTTACACAAGCTTTTCAAGCGAGGATGCTCAAAAGATCAAGGATATTGAAAAGGTAACTAATCACGACGTTAAAGCTGTTGAGTATTTTATTAAAGAGCAGTTCGATGCTTTAGGGTTACAACAATATAAAGAGTTCATTCATTTTGGCCTGACTTCTCAAGATATTAATAATACTGCAATACCTTTATCGATTAAGGACGCCATTGCTGCTGCTTATATCCCAAGTTTTGATAGCCTTATTACCAAACTAAAGGAGTTAGCTGATGAATGGTCAGATATTCCGATGTTGGCTAGAACGCATGGGCAACCAGCTTCTCCTACCCGTTTAGGAAAGGAAATAGCTGTATTTGTGGTGCGGCTAGAAGAACAAATTAAAAGCCTTAAAGAGGTTCCTAACGCAGCTAAGTTTGGTGGTGCTACAGGAAATTACAATGCACATAAAGTAGCATACCCAAATACAGATTGGAAAAATTTTGGAAGCCAATTTGTTAATGATCAATTAGGCTTATATCATTCATTTCCTACTACTCAAATAGAGCATTACGACCATATGGCAGCTTTATTTGATTGTCTAAAACGTATCAACACTATCATTATTGATCTTGATAGAGATATCTGGACTTATGTGTCTATGGATTATTTCAAGCAAAAAATAAAAAAGGGCGAGGTAGGTTCTTCTGCAATGCCACATAAAGTAAACCCTATTGACTTTGAAAATTCAGAAGGAAATCTAGGGATAGCCAATGCTATTTTTGAACATTTAGCAGCAAAGCTGCCGTTGTCTCGGATGCAAAGAGATTTAACAGATAGTACTGTTTTAAGAAACGTAGGAGTTCCATTTGGGCATACCTTAATAGGTTTTGCATCTACTTTAAAAGGATTGAATAAACTGTTATTAAATCAAGGGAAATTTGAAGAAGATCTGGAGAATAATTGGGCAGTTGTTGCCGAAGCTATTCAAACGGTCTTAAGAAGAGAAGCATACCCCAATCCGTATGAAGCTTTGAAAGGGCTGACCAGAACCAATGAGAAAATCAATAAACAATCTATAGCTAGTTTTATTAATACACTAGATGTTTCTGATGCTATCAAAGAAGAATTAAAAGCAATTTCACCATCCAACTATACAGGAATCTAATGAGAAAATTTTTAGCACTATTTACTGTAACAATTCTCATGTTTGCCTGTCAAACTAAACCGAAAGGAGATGCTAGTAGATTTCAAGAAGGTATTTTTGAAATCCCGGCTGGAGAAAGTTATAGCAAAACGATCATTACACGTAAAGACAGTCTGCAAATAGAAGAGTACACTAAATTTGTAGAAGTTTCTACCGATAGTACTGTTACTAGAAAAGAAATTAAAAAGATAGATACCTTATATATTACCTGGAAGAATAACTTCTTTTATACACTAAAAATGAAATCTCCCAAAAAGGAAATAGATCATGATCCTATCTTTGTTCAAATTACTAAAGTAACGGATAGTTCCTATAATTTTTCTGCCAAAATTGGGTTTTCTGATTTTAAACAAGATGGTACCGTATACAAAATAAAATAGAATGGAAATTTTCCTAAGTGCAGATGCTTGGATAGCCCTAATAACGTTAACTCTTTTAGAAATTATTTTAGGAATAGATAACATTATTTTTATTTCTATTTCGGCCAATAAGCTTCCTAAAAACCAACGTAAGAAAGCTACATATTTAGGTTTGGCTTTGGCTATGATTACTCGAATTTTATTACTCCTAAGTGTTTCGTATTTAATTGCGCTCAAAGAACCGTTTTGGAACATCAATCTATCTTGGCTTAAAGTAGGAGTTACGGGTCAAAGTCTCATATTGCTTTTAGGAGGACTCTTTTTGTTGTATAAAAGCACAAAGGAAATTAGAAGTAAAGTACATAAAGGTCAAAACACTACGGAAGATGAAAACCCGCAAAAGGTTTCTTCTTTTTCCAGTGTAATAGTTCAGATCATTCTTATAGATATCGTTTTTTCTTTCGACTCTATCTTAACTGCTGTGGGAATGACAAATGGAATCGAAGGAGCATTACCCATAATGATTGTAGCTGTGGTTATTTCGATGATTATAATGATGTTCTTTGCAAATCCTGTTAACCGCTTTGTTAGCGACAATCCAACCATACAAATGCTGGCACTTTCTTTCTTGATCTTAATTGGTTTTATGCTGATTACGGAAGCAGCTCATTTGTCTAATGCTGAAATTTTTAACAAAACGGTGGGTGCCATTCCAAAAGGATATTTGTATTTTGCGATCGCATTTTCTTTAATTGTGGAAATGTTAAATATTAAGATGAGAAAAAATTAGTTTGTTAAAGGTTATAAAGAAATATAGTATCATTTGTCTATCAATTGTGGTTTTTTTACCTGCAATTGTGCAGCTTGTTCATACATTTGAAAAGCACGAACATGGTATCTGTATTTCTAAAGACGATCATCACTTCCATCAGAAGGATTTAGATTGTCAATTATTTCATACCCAACAAGAATATCACACGCATGACTTCGGAAATACATATGAAGTCATTCCTAATCAATTTTATATATCAGAAGTTCCTGTTATATCAATTCATATAGAGAAGGTATTCAGGACCCATAAATCTTCACGTGCACCTCCTATTTTTACTGTATAAGCTATAGAAAAAGAACTTTTATTAGTTAACAGTAAAAAATAGATCATGAAATCAATTTTATATGTCCTATGCATTATGGGATGTCTTTCAGTAAATGCTCAAAATAGCATTGCTGGTAAAGTTGTTGATAGCAACAACGAAGTAATATATGGAGTAGAAATATATATAACACAACTCCATAAGGGTACCACTACCAATGAAAAAGGTGAATATGAATTAGAGAATGTCCCTAACGGTAATTTTAAAGTTACGTTTTCTTATTTGGGATATAAGACAGTTGTAAAAGATATTAAGTTAGAAAATGAAAAATTAACTTTAGATATCACATTAGAGGAAGCTGTCTTCCAGGTGGACGAAATTATTATCTCAACTCCTTTTAATAAACTTCAATCAGAAAATGTGATGAAGGTGGAGCGATTAACGGCAAAGAATGTTCAAAAGACAGGTGCTACTACTTTAATTCAAGGTTTAGAAAATGTGCCCGGAGTTTCTCAAATAGCTACTGGTACTGGTATTGGAAAACCTGTAATTAGAGGTTTGAGCGGAAACAGAGTATTGGTATATACCCAAGGTATACGTTTAGAGAATCAACAATTTGGAGATGAACATGGTTTGGGAATCAATGCAGCCGGTGTAGAAAGTATTGAAGTTATTAAAGGCCCTGCTTCCCTGCTCTATGGTTCTGATGCTTTAGGAGGGGTGCTGTATATCAATCCTGAAAAGTTTTCTTCAAAGAATGATTGGAGCATACATATAAATCAGCAGTATTTTGGAAATACGCTAGGTACAAACTCTTCATTGGGTATTAAAAAATCATTTGACCATTGGAAGTTCTTAGCCAGAGGAACATATGCTACACATTCTGACTATAAGATCCCTACAGGGCAAAGAGCAACAAATACTCGTTTTAATGAAAAGGATTTCAAAGCCGGAATTGGATATGTGAAAAATTCTTTTTCAAGTGAATTGCGATATAACTATAATCAATCAGAGCTTGGAATTTCAGAAGGGATTGCAGTGCAATCTACTTCTAAATCTGTTTTAGAACCTTATCAACTTATAGATAATCATATTCTAAGTTTGCACAATCATTTCTTTTTTGGAGACTCCAAGTTAGATGTAGACCTGGGATACACATTTAACGACAGAAAAGAATTCGAAGAACACGAAGGTCCAGATCCACACGAAGAAGGAGAAGAAGCCGCTTTACAAATGAAATTAAAGACATTTAGCTACAATGCTAAGTACCATTTTCCAAGTAATGGGAAAGTTGATTTCTTAATGGGTGTTCAAGGGCTTTCGCAAACGAATAGAAACTTTGGAGAAGAGCTTTTAATTCCGAATGCCGATGTAAATGACTTTGGAATTTTTTCAACATTAAACTATCAATGGAATGAGCACAGTCTTTTGGCAGGTCTTCGTTTTGATAATCGTTCTATAACAACTGAGCGCCATGAAGTGATGCATGACATGGAAGTGCATGTATTTGAACCTATTGATAAGTCATTTAATAGTTTTACTGCTTCATTAGGATATAAAACAACGTTATTCGAGAATATAGTTACCAGAGTAAATCTTGCATCAGGATTTAGAGCGCCGAACTTAGCCGAACTTACTTCTAATGGAGTACATCACGGAACCAATCGATTTGAAGTTGGAAATCCAAACTTAAAGAATGAGCAAAACTTTCAAATAGACATTGCTTTTGAATATGATACAGATCATGTAGAATTCTTTGTCAATGGATTTCATAATACAATTAACAATTATATCTTCCTCTCTCCTACTGGTGAGATTGAAGATGGAAATCCAGTATTTACTTATATTCAAGAAAATGCTAGTTTGTATGGAGGTGAATTAGGCTTTCATTTACATCCTCATCCATTAGATTGGTTGCATCTTGAAAGTAGTTTTGAGTTTGTTCTTGGTGAACAAAAAAATGGAGCTGCTTTGCCTTTAATACCAGCAAATAATTGGACCAATACATTTCGAACTGAGTTCGATGCTGGAGATTGGCTACAAAATGCCTATACCTCTTTAAGCTGGCAATCTATCTTCAAACAAGATAGAGTCAGTGCTTTTGAAACTCCAACCGACGGATATAGTTTAATACACCTAGGACTTGGAGGCGATATTACCTTGGGAACATTGAAATTTAATACTTCCGTAAGTGTTAACAATTTGTTCAATAAAAAATACGTAGCACATTTATCTCGTTTAAAAAGTGATGGAATACTGAATCCAGGTAGAAATTTTGTTGTTGGTGTGAATTTTAACATCTAACCATTTCAACTTCTTAACTTATAAAAGCGCTACAATACATGTAGCGCTTTTTTTATATATTTATAGTACTCACTCCCACATAGTTTATGTATCATGCAAGAAATCAATCGTAAAGAGTTTTTAACAAAACTGGGACTATTAAGTTCATCCGTAATCTTATTGAATGGATGCAGGCTTTGGGAATCAAATAGCGCAGTCACAAATATTGGACCCGTTGCTATAAAGCCCCCTCTCCCATCAGAAGATATATTCTCATATATACAAAGAATTCATGGGAAGATGGATCTCACGCTATATAGGCAAATTATAGGTGCTGCTAATGAGTTTAAAGAAGGAGACGAAATTTTAGGGATAGCGGCCTTTAATGAAGATTCTAGAAAACACGCGAGAATTTTATTAGAAAACACAAAGTTAATAGACATTCATGCCGCTACGCCATTTCAAGATGCATTGCAAGAGTTGATTCACACAACTTCTTTTACAGATCAAAACCCCAATTTTTCTAGTTGGACTATGAACGATCTTAAAGGATTTATGCTAACCTCATCTGAGGAAGCAATCAAAAAGATTATGCCTAGCTTATCAAGTGACAGTATAGGTTGCTTAGTAAAATTGATGAGCAATGATGAACTGATTTCTATAAGTCAAAAAATATTTAACCCATTACCCAATTCAAAGATTGGTAGCAAAGGCTATTTAAGTGCTAGAGTACAACCAAATTCTCCTACTGACAATACGGATGATATAATGTGGCAAGTATTTAATGCATGGTCGTTTGGTGTTGGAGATCTGGTATTGGGTACGAATCCCGTTTCAAGCGAAGTAACATCTGTCGCCGCTATTGAGAAAACACTATTTGATATCATCAGAACATTTCAATTGGAAAATACGATTCCCAACTGTGTATTATCACATATTGATATTCAGTCTGAAGTTGAAGAAGTTCAACCTGGAACTACAGGAATTTGGTTTCAAAGTTTAGCCGGTACTGTTAATGCGAATAAGACATTTGATGTGAGTATCGAAAAAATGATGAACTATGCATCTCAAAGAAAGGGTCAATATGGTCTATATGCAGAGACTGGTCAGGGAGCGGATTTCACAAATGGACACGGGGAAGGTTTTGATATGGTATTACATGAGTCCAGAAAATATGGGTTCCTGCGTGCTTTAAAACAAAATATGATTGCCGACAATATCAAAAGCAATGAACCTTGGGTATACGTAAATGATGTTGCTGGGTTTATTGGCCCAGAAGTATTTAAAACCAAAGAGCAGTTAGTACGATGCTGTCTTGAAGATACTGTAATGGGCAAATTACATGGACTTACTATTGGACTAGATATTTGCTCTACATTACATATGGATGTTACCCTAGAAGATTTGGATTGGTGTATTGATCAAATCATGCCAGCAAATCCGGCATATTTGATGGCCTTACCAACAAAGAATGACCCTATGTTAAGCTACCTCACAACTGCTTTTAATAATCATGTAAAGATTAGAGAAAAGTTTGGATACAAAGTGAATGATGCCATGTGGAAATTCTTTAAATCTATTGACATCATTGATAAGAACAATAAACCGACAGTTCATTTTGGTGATCCTATCTGGGTATATTATCAATTTTTAAAAGCTAAGAAAGATGCTAGAAGTAAAAAAGAGATATACGCAGAGGGAAGGTTAAAAATTAAAGAAATTGAAAAAAGAGGCGTGCCTATTGCTCAGGGATACGGACAACACACTTGGGACTTAACTCCAACACTAGAAAAACAAGTACAGGGGCTTTATGAAGATGCAAAAGTAAGTCTCTGGACAGAAATGTCAACAAGTTTTATCCAAAGCATACCTGTAGCCTTTCCTATCATTACAAAGTCTAAAGATCGAAAGGACTATGTATATCACCCTGAATCTGGAGAGCTACTGAGCAATGCCTCAATACGAAGGCTCATTAGTCTCAAAAATGTCTGGGGAACTACTATTCCAGAGATACAAATTATTATTTCGGATGGCCTTAATGCAAGAGCACTAATGGATAAAGGGCATTTATCTCCTTATTTAAGCGAGCTTAAAACATTACTAAGTAAAAAGTACACTGTAAGTTCGCAGCATATTGTAATTACAAATGGTAGAGTTCGCGCTGGATATGCTTCAGGAGAAATCTTATTTGGCCAAAAGAATAAAAAGGAAAATAGTAAGGGGATCATTCATATTATTGGAGAAAGACCTGGTTCTGGACATCACAATTTTTCAGCATATCTAACAGTAGCTGCACAAGATACATGGGGTATTAAAGGACTTGTAGATCACAATATCACAAAAGTGGTCTCGGGTATCTCAGATACTGCCTTCAACCCAAAAGAAGCTGCTATGAATACTGCTTCAATTTTAGATGGAATGTTTTTATCAAAGATAAAAACCTCCTAAAATTCCTAGTGTACGTGTTTTGTCTTCTTAAGTGTACTTAAAATAATAAATGAAGCCACAAAAAAGATGGCCAAACATAATACACTCCATTGCATAGAGTCTGTCATAGCATATAAAAACCCGTAAACAAAAGTTCCTAGAACAATAGCTATTTTCTCCGTAACATCATAAAAACTAAAATATGTAGCATGATCTTCAGTTTCTGGAAGTAACTTTGAATATGTTGATCTAGTTAAAGATTGAATAGCACCTAGTACTAAACCAAGTAATCCTCCTAGAGCGTAAAAATACATCTCTACATTCGGCAATTCTTTATGCAACAAGAATGCGCCAAAACATACAACTATCCAGATGAGAATAGTAATTTTTAAAGCTCTAAAATTACCATATTTCTTTGATAGTTTTGAGAAAAACGTTGCTCCTGCTATGGCCACTATTTGTATTAAGAGAACTGTGATTATAAGATTCGTAGCTTCCAAACCAAGTTCAGTTGATCCGAATATAGTTGCTAGTAAAATAATGGTCTGTACTCCGATACTCAACAAAAAGAACGCAGCTAAAAACCCTTTTAGTGTTGGATACCCTTTTACTTCATTCCATACAATTTTCAACTCTCTAAAACCTTTCCATATATAATCCTTATCTGGTTTCTTTTCAAAAACATTATTCGGTAATCTTTTAAATGTTATTTGTGCAAAACCTATCCACCATAATCCTACCATGACGAATGATATTCTAGAGGCATATGCTTCAGAGATTCCAAATAGATCGTGTTGTAAGATCATTACTAAATTGATAACTAACAATATCACAGAACCTACATAACCATATATAAATCCTTTTGCACTTACCCTATCTTGATCTTCAGGATGCGCTACTTCTGGTAAGTAAGAATTGTAGAAAACAATACTAGACCAAAACCCAATACTGGCAAAAAAGGTAAACACGATTCCTATCCATACAGTATCAAGGCCATCAAAAAAGTATAAGCTCATTACCGAAATAGATCCTATAGTACAGAATATTTTTAGGAATTTTTTCTTATTTCCAGTATAATCTGCAATCGCCGATAAAATAGGAGACATAATGGCTACTACCAAAAATGAAAAAGATAATGTATAACTATACAAAGTGTCCGGATGGTCCCACTCCATACCCAAAAAAGAGACTGTTTCTCCTTTTGTTATTCCTGAATAGAATAGTGGAAATACTGCCGTACTGATTACCAAAGAATATACTGAGTTTGCCCAATCGTAGAACGCCCAAGCGTTGATCAGTTTTTTGTCTCCAATTTTTAACATAGTTTATAAATTAAAAAACCGCTCTTAATTAAGAACGGTTTACAAGATATAAAATATAACTATACTATTTTCCCGTAGGGTTACTTTGTTCATTATAAAGCTTTGCCAACCTTTTAGCCTCTGGCAAATACGCTCTTAAAGTTTTAATTCGTGCCTCATTGGATGGATGTGTACTTAATATTTGAGGCGGTGCTTTCTTTCCTTTTGCTCTCTTGCTCATTCTCACCCATACCTCAGCGGCCTCTTGTCCGTTGTATCCCGCCATGATCATAAATACCAATCCTAATTTATCTGCCTCTGTTTCATGAGTTCTGCTAAATGCAAGCATCCCTACTCCAGTTCCCATTCCATATGCAGTATTCCATATCTTCTGAGTTTGTTCGCTCTTACTATTTGTTCCTAAAGCCAACGCTATTCCACCAAGTTGTTGTAATTGCCCTGAAGACATTCTCTCCTGGCCGTGCTTTGCAAACGCATGGGCCACCTCGTGCCCCATTACTGCAGCTACTCCATCTTCATTCGCGCAAATGGGCATAATGCCCGTGTAAAAGACAACCTTCCCTCCGGGTAAACACCAAGCATTCACAGTCTTATCTTCTACAAGGTTAAATTCCCATTTATAAGCGTCAGCTTCAGTTTTCATATTATTAGCTCTCATAAAACGGTCTACTGCTGCAGATACTTTAGCTCCAACATCCTTGATTTGCCTTGTCATTTTCTTATCCTCGGATAGTTTATTCTTTTCTAAGAATCCTTTATACTGAGCAAAGCTGGCTGGTAGAACCTGCGAGTCCTTTACAAAATTTAATTGTTTTCTTCCTGTTATAGGTACGGTACTACATTCTACTAGAAAGAATGCTACTACTATTAATACACTTATTTTCTTCATCTTTTTTGATCTTATACTTTATATACTAGTTGTGACACATAATTTGTATTTTAGTCACAGTAATAGTTTGCGGTTTTATTTTTTAAAATTACATATTCTATTTCATTAAAAACAGTTTTCTGAATGGATTTATTGTCTTCTCAAAAAAAATTAAAAGCTAGTTTAGTAATCCCTAAGCCCGTTATCTTTTTTTCTAAATCTATACATTTTATTTCTTCCAGGTTAGCAGTTCGAGTTGCTGCTAGATTATTTACAACTCCCATCAATTTTAAAACTCCTGAAAGGGAGTTTGCGATGGGCAAAAGCGCTCAAAAAAAGAGCTTGACTATAAAAGAGACTGGTAAAGACATTCACTTACTCTCGTATGGTTATTCTAAAAAAAAGGTACTATTAGTACATGGTTGGGCAGGAAGAAGTACCCAACTTTTTGCTTTTGCAGATAAATTACTTGAAAAAGGCTATATGGTTATTTCCTTTGACGGACCTGCTCATGGCAAATCTTCTGGTAAAACAACCAATCTTTTAGATTTTCTTATAACCATCAAGCAAATAGATCAAGAATATGGGCCGTTTGATGCTGCAATAGGACATTCCTTCGGAAGTGTTAGTTTATACAATGCCATAGCTGATTTTTTAAATGTCAAGGCCTTAGTAAGCATTGGCGCAAGTGATAAAATTTCTAGCATCTTAAAGCAGTTTGTCGAAAATTTAAAACTTTCAAAAAGTGCATATCCAAAATTGCAAGCGTTTTTTGAGCAAAAATGGAATGTGATGATTGACGATTATGCGAGTGCCCATGTTTCAAAAAAGATTGACATTCCTGTCCTAATTGTTCATGATACAGAAGATGGTGACGTTCCCGTAAGTAATGCATACAATATTCGTCAAAACCTACAGAAAGGTAGCTTGCTAATTACACATGGATTAGGGCATACCAAAATTTTAAGAGATCGGAATATCGTAAATAAAACTGTAGAATACATTATACAAAACACATGAGAAGAGTAGCTTTACTATGTATCATTGCCATTTTAAGTAGTTGCAATGGGCTAGCGCAAAAAAAAGAATCAAAAAAAACGGAAAAAGTATATAAAATAAGTAAGTCGAATGTTGAGTGGAAGAAAATACTAACCTCCATGGAATACTATGTGTTACGGGAAGCTGGTACAGAAAGGTCTTTTAGCAGCCCGCTTAATAAAAACTATAAAAAAGGAACCTATGTTTGTGCAGCTTGTCAAACGCCTTTGTACGAATCTAAGCACAAATTTGATTCTGGAACAGGTTGGCCTTCTTTTGATAGAGCGATTGGTAATTCAGTAGAGTTGGGTGTTGATCATAAAATAGGATATGCCAGAACAGAACTAAAATGTAATACTTGTGGCGGTCATTTAGGGCATTCTTTTAATGATGGCCCAAGAAAAACAACAGGGAAGAGACATTGCATCAATGGGGTCGCGTTAAAGTTTGTACTCAAAAAATAGTTCTCGTTCTAAAATATAACAATTGTAAACGCTGAGATTCTCAGCGTTTTTTTATTGAAATAACTTCGAAAAAGTTGTTATTTTTGGCATCATGAATTCCCAATATATATTTACATCTGAGAGGTTAGGTTTTAGAAATTGGCAACATGCTGATATAGATCCTATGTATGAAATCAGTTCAGATCCAAAAGTGATGTTGCACTTCCCTTCTACTCAATCAAAACAATATACGGTAGATTTTATCACAAAAATGAAAGCTCAGTTCGTTGAAAATGGATTTTGCTACTTTGCTGTTGAGCTATTAGAAACGAATGAATTTATTGGGTTTATAGGAATTTGTAGACAAACCTATGAAGTAGATTTTAATCCATCTATTGACATTGGTTGGAGGCTTGACCAAAACTACTGGTATAAAGGATATGCTACTGAAGGTGCAAAAGCATGTTTAACATATGCCTTTACTACTTTAAAACTACAAAAGGTAGTTTCTGTGGCCACAAAGGGAAACATTCCTTCTATAGCCGTGATGAAAAAAATTGGCATGAATAGAGTTAAGGAATTTCAACATCCCCTGTTGAAAGATTTTCCTAATTATCAGGATTGTGTTTTGTATGAGATTGAGGGTTAACTGCCCTCCAACCAAGTTTTAAACGCTCCAACTTTCTCTCTACTGACAATAATTTCTTTTTCTGACTTAAAGTGTGTTGATATTTTAAGTCTACTATTAGAGTAGACTATCACATCGTTTATGGACTGGATATTTATTATAAATGTTCTGTTTACTCTAAAAAATACTTTTGCATCTAGCACCTTAGAAAGGTCTTCCAATTTATAATCTAGTATATACTTCTTATTTTCCTTAGTTACTAAATAAACCGTTCTCCCTTCTGCATAAAATAATGAGATCTCATCGGTTTTTATAGAATGAATATGATTCCCTAGTTTTACTAAAAAACGATCTTTATTTTTATTTTGAGTCATCATTTCCGCAACACTCTCAATTACATTTTCCGAGGCATACAAATTCTTTAAAGACTTAAACTTGTTCATTGCTTTAGAAATATCGGTAAAAGTAATTGGCTTCAATATGTAGTCTATACTATTTACTTTAAAAGCATCTATCGCATACTCATCAAAAGCGGTTGTAAAAATAATAGGTACATTTATTTTTGTTTGATGAAAAATTTCAAAACTTAGTCCATCTGTGAGTTGAATATCCATAAAAACCATATCAAAATCCGTCTCACTATTAAACCAGGAAACAGCATCTCTAATACTGGTTAAGACATGTATAACTTGAATGGAAGTATCATACTTTAAAAGATATCTCTCTAGCTTTTCTGCAGCCAAATTTTCATCTTCAACAATGACAATTTTCATAATTTATGGTTTGGTTAGTAGTTTAGGTAAATACAGGGTTCGCTCTGTGTCCGTTTCTTTGAGTTCAATTTCCAATTCGCTATAGATCTTATAAACACGTATTATCTCATCTAACTGATCCATTCCAAAACGAGTTTGAATCTTGTCTTGATATTCATAATTTAGAATACTATGAGTTTCTGATTCAGACAATACAATTACTAAATGTATCTCTTTGGAAACAATCGTTTCTTTCACTATTTTTTCTATTACTGATAACAGAGAGCCTGGAACCACTAAAAATTCAGATCTAATTTCATCTACAATTTGCAAACTTCTATACGGTAAAGAATTCATTAGTTTTTCAAACTCAATCAATACTTTCAACTCTTCTGTAATAGACACCAATTGCTTCTCTCTACTTGACAATAAATACCTGTAAATAGTTGCTAAATAATCAATAAAATCATCTGCTTGGTCTTGATTGTTTTCAATCAAAACTAACAACGCCTCAAAGCTTTCAAATAATAATTCAGGGTTTATTCCTCTTTTAAATTCATGAAAATCTTCTTCTATATGTTGTTTAATCTGTTCTTCTAATTTTAGTCTGTCAGAATTCATCTTATACAAATACATGTGACTGAGGTAGAGTAAAATATAGATAACAGTGATTACACTAAATACACTATTGAACATGAAAAGATCATCGGAAGTAACAGAAAATCCAACAACATGTTTATAGTACATTGATATGGAAGTGGTAACAACTCCAATTGTTAATAAAATAGAGAATGCTACTTGCAGTGTTATGGTAATTATATTGCTTTTATATATCGGCAGTTTTTTAAACAGTACAATCAGAAGCCTTGATATTTCTTGAATAACATAGGACAATCCAATACAAACGTACAAATCTTCCCCTAGAAATTGTTCTAGCAATTGTCCCACATCGTTACTAAAAAGTACAATCAATAAATATACAACGACACCACTAAAAACCGGGCTTAGTAATCTAAAGAGTGGATGATGTATAAATAACTTTTTCATATTAAATCAACGGTAATTTAACTGAGAAGTTTTCTCCGTTAGAAACGACAATTCCTTCAGTATGTAATAATAAGTATCTCGAGTTAATATTTTTTAACCCTATGTTGAAAGAAGTAATATTGGATGGTTTTTCAGTAATATTGTTCTTTACAACTATGTGTTTCTTTGTAGATTCTATAGTAATATGCAATGGGTCATCCTTATCTTTCTGATTGTGTTTTACTGCGTTTTCTACAAGCATTTGAATTGCTAATGGAGGAACTTTTGTGTCCAATAGTGCATCAGAGATAGTTATGGTACAGCTTAATTTATTTTCAAATCTTGTTTCCAATAAGAATAGGTAATCCTTTACAAAATCTAACTCTTCTTTTACTGTAATGAGTTTTTCCGAGTAACTTTTCAGTGTATACTGATACATATTGGCAAGCTTTCTAATGAATTGCTGCGCTCGTTTCTTCTCTTTGTACACTAAAGAAGATATAGTATTCAGGCTGTTAAACAAAAAGTGTGGACTTAGTTGAGATTTTAAAGCGGTCAATTGCAACTCTATTTGCTTTCTTTCTTGTTTTACCGACTCAATTTGTAGCGTCGTGTAGGAATAGTAAGAATACAGCGCAAAGTAAATAATCTCAAAGATCAAGATTAGTATGAATAAAATAATCGCTAATTTGATAAGCATTGGTTGAAAAACTGCCATAAAATTTAACGAATCATTTGTAGCATAATCGTACACATAGATAGCGCCAAAGATTAGCAAAAAGCTCAATGAAAATAATGTAAGGATTCCTGCAAACAATCTAGTCTCCACATATTTTCTCCATGGAAGTAACGCATCCAAGAATAGTGAACAGGCATATACCAAATATGCCACCACGATACCTATCAAAAAAGATAAAACTATCTGAAACAAAGAAAATGAAACAGCCTCGACTGTTTCACTTTCAACCAAGTAAAAGCTAATTAAGAATCCTAATACGGACCCTAATACTACAATGAAAAGATGTTTTTTAAACAAAACGGTTTTGGTTAGTTGTGTTAGTCTTTGCATATATCTAAAGTAATCAATCTTACAGAATAAGATTGATTACTTTAGTATTTTAGTAAAGCGCTTTCATTACACGCCCTAAGTATGTTTCAGATTTAATTGTTTTTGCAGCATTCATATATGCCGATTTCAACTTTTCTGAGCCTCTTTTAACTCTGCTAGAATACGCTAGTAAAACTTGACTTAGATAATAGCTAGATTGGATATTTTGGGCAGCTGTATTCATTACTTGAATCATTTGATCTTCTGACAAGTTTGAGTTCTTACCTATCTTCTTGTAAATAACTGTTGCATAATGATCTGAACTTACATTGTTTTTTACAATTTTCAACAGTTTTGTCAAAGAGGCATTGTCTAATTTATCTTGTAATAATTCTTTCACAATTTCGGTAGTATAGTGGTCTGAGTTTACATCGTCTAACGATTCTAAAAACTCTTCTCTTACTTCGCCAGATACTCTACTAGATCGTAATGCTTTTTTTAAAATAACTGTTTTGTAGTGATCTGAGTTTACTTGTTTAGATAATGTCATGATCTTGCTCATATTCGATTTATTTAGATCTCTATTATCCATGATAGCCTTCAAGATTTCAGTCATATAATGATCTGAACTTACTTTTTCCGTTATTTTCAATAAGCTTCCTAATTGGCTATCAGAAATGTTTTTATCTTTAATAACTGTCTTCACTAATTGCGTTAAATAATGACTAGATTTAATGCTACTGGAAGCGTTAATATAAGCTGTAATTGTTTTCCCATTAGCCAAAAATGCTTTTTGATTTGACTTTAAAATTTGAGTTAGATAGTAATCAGAGTCAATTTCTTTGCCTGCTGTTTCAATAACACTTACTAATTCGTTAGTGCTTAAATTCCTTTCTAATAATAGTTTGAAATATTTCGACTTTACATAATCACTTTCAATTCTACCTATTTCAGACATCACTGCATTGGTGCCCCCTTTTTTGTAAAAACGTTCTACTCTACTCTCTGCTCCAATAGTAGTACTTCTAACGATATCTGGTAAAATATCTGCCAACCATTTCTTACCTTCTGGATCATATGGCTTTTCATTCCAACCGATAAAGAACTTACGAGTTAGTTTTCCTCCTTCAGATTCTATAACTAATCGACGTCTTTTTCCAAATCTGGATTTTTTAATTTCAATAAATCCACCTCTAGAAATAGCTATAATGTCTTTATCGTCATCAGAAATAGTAATATCTCCTTCGTATTCGATATTAAAATTTTGTTTGTTGTTGTTTACACGAATACTATGCGTTCCATTGCTATGGGTTATTGAATACGTGTTTTTTTGTGCGAATAATTCTGATGGATTCGTTAAAAAAGTAATAACTATCGTTAATCCCCAGAAAAGTTTTTTTAGAATTGTTGTTTGCATGGTTCTTTTTTTTCTTATTGATGGTTCAAATGTATATCCGAACTTCTCTTAAAAAAAACAGGATGTATTCAATTGTATCATTTTTGTAGTGAATTGTAGATTCTTTGAACTTTCGTATATTACTAGCATATTAGTACTTCAATATGGAGAAAAAAGAAATCATTGTTATTTTAGAAAAAAAACATGTAGACTTGTTAGATTGGCTAGAGGATCAAACGCCGCAAAATTGGGAAATGGGGCCAGATGGTAAATGGACCAGTGGTCAACATATTCTGCATTTGGTAGAAAGTATACGCTTATTGAATAAAGCATTGCGAACACCTAAATTTTTATTAAGACGAAAATTTGGAGTTGCCAATAGATCAGTACGGTCTTATAGTGAAGTAACAAAACGATACGAAGAGCGGTTGACAGCGAACTTGGAGAGATCAAGAGATTTTAATAAAGGTTTACATAAACCCTCTTTAAAAGAAAAACAACGATTATTGGCTTCTCTTCAGATCCAAAATAAAAAGCTACAGTACAAAACTAATAAATGGTCAGATAAACATTTAGATACTCTTTTACTACCACACCCATTAATGGGTAGGATGATTATTCGAGAGATTATCATGTGGACTGCGCACCATACAGAACATCACACATTAATTCTAAAGAAAGATTACTAAATGAACAAAATATTTAATACACCTCACCTTTTCTTTTTTGGGCTCATTCCCGTTTTCATCTTGATCTCTCTTTTTAGAAGTGGTGCAAATTTTGATCTAAATATTTATGAGACATACGTTGTTATATCTATACCTTACGTTTGTTATTTGTCTGCTGCATTCTTTGGGTTGGTAGGTATAAATTATTATGTATTGCATTGGGCAAAAAAGACACATAAAAGAGCATTAACCTCTATGCATGTTACACTGCAAATAGCTTCTTTATTGTTCTTTATTTATTTCATGTTTTCAATTCCTGAAAACAATAATCTAGGAACTCCCTACCCTTCTTCTATTGATGAAAACAGTCTCTTTGTAGTTTCCTCTATTCTATTTTTAATAGCTACTATACTTCACTTTATCAATTTTTTCATGAGCCTTCTGGCCAAACGAGAATAACACTGGTAAACCTTTTATAAGCGAAGAGTAATTTTTATATTTGTGCTTCCAAAAAAAGTACATAAACAATATGTTTAATAATTTAAGTGATAAGTTAGATAAGGCCTTGCATACCCTAAAAGGGCATGGTAGGATCACAGAAGTAAATGTTGCAGAAACACTAAAAGAAGTTCGTAGAGCTTTACTTGACGCCGATGTCAATTTTAAAATTGCTAAAGACTTTACGAAACGAGTACAGCAAAAAGCGTTAGGACAAAATGTATTGACAACTTTGAATCCTGGTCAATTAATGGTGAAGCTTGTAAAAGATGAGCTAACCGAATTGATGGGTGGAGATTCAGTTGGTATTAACCTTGGAGGTAATTTTACTGTTATTTTAATGTCAGGTTTACAAGGATCTGGTAAGACAACATTTTCTGGGAAGCTTGCAAACTATCTGAATACAAAAAAATCAAAGGAAGTACTGTTAGTTGGATGTGATGTTTATCGTCCTGCTGCGATTAATCAGTTACAAGTCGTTGGTGAACAAATAGGTGTAGAAGTATATGCCGAAGTAGGAAATCAAAATCCTGTAGAGATTTCTCAGAATGCCATTAAACACGCAAAGACAAATGGAAAGAATGTCGTTATTATTGATACCGCTGGTCGATTAGCAGTTGATAATGAGATGATGACAGAGATCTCAAACATTCATAAAGCTGTAAATCCGCAGGAAACATTATTTGTGGTGGACTCTATGACAGGTCAAGATGCCGTGAATACTGCTAAAGCATTTAATGACATCTTAAATTTTGAGGGAGTCGTTTTAACAAAATTAGATGGTGATACCAGAGGTGGTGCTGCTTTATCTATTAAATCTGTAGTAAATAAACCTATTAAGTTTATTGGTACTGGTGAAAAAATGGATGCTATAGATGTTTTCTATCCAGATAGAATGGCAGATCGTATCCTAGGTATGGGTGATGTGGTATCTTTAGTAGAAAGAGCACAGGAGCAATATGATGAGGAAGAAGCTAGAAAGTTACAAAAGAAGATTGCAAAGAATCAGTTTGGTTTTGATGACTTTCTAAGTCAGATTCAACAAATCAAAAAGATGGGTAGTATGAAAGACCTGATGGGCATGATTCCAGGTGCTGGTAAAGCCCTAAAGGACGTAGATATCGATGATGATGCCTTTAGAGGGATTGAAGCTATTATCCATTCTATGACACCTTCAGAAAGAAGTACACCTACAAGTATCAATGCAAGTAGGAAAAAGAGAATTGCAAAAGGGTCAGGAACTTCTGTACAGGAAGTGAATCAGCTCATGAAGCAGTTTAATCAAATGAGTAAGATGATGAAAATGATGCAAGGCGGAGGCGGCAGAAAGATGATGCAAATGATGAAAGGAATGCAATAACAACATAGGCTACGAACGAAAATTTGTAGCCTTTTTTTATATCAAAAATTAGAGTATGATTTTACTAGACGGTAAAAAAACATCTTCGGATATCAAAGACGAAATTGCAATAGAAGTTGCAGAAATCACAAAACAAGGAAACAAAGTACCCCATTTAGCTGCGGTTATTGTAGGTAATGATGGTGCAAGTTTAACCTATGTAAATGCAAAAGTAAAAGCGTGTAAACGTGTAGGATTCGAATCTACTTTAGTACAATTGTCCGAAGATATTTCTGAAAATGAATTACTGTCTCAAATAGAAAATTTAAATAATAATGATGAGATAGATGGATTTATCGTGCAGCTTCCATTACCCAAGCATATTGATGAGCAAAAGGTAATTATGGCGGTGCACCCTGATAAAGATGTAGATGGTTTTCATCCAACAAACGTTGGTAAAATGGCATTGAACCTACCTACTTTTATTTCTGCTACTCCTTTCGGTATTTTAGAATTGCTAGATAGATATAATGTTGAAACTTCCGGAAAACATGTAGTAGTTATTGGAAGAAGTCATATTGTTGGTAGCCCAATGAGTATCTTACTTTCTCAAAAGAGAAAAGTAGGAAATGCTACAGTTACCATTACCCATAGTAGAACAAAAAATCTTAAAGAGATTACATTGCAGGCAGATATCATTATAGCTGCCTTAGGTATTCCTGAGTTCTTGAAAGCCGATATGGTAAAGGATCATGTTACCGTTGTTGATGTGGGAATCACACGAGTGGAAGATGCCACCAAAAAAAGCGGATATCGGTTGTTAGGTGATGTGGCTTTTGAGGAAGTTTCTCAAAAATCAGATTTTATTACACCTGTTCCTGGTGGGGTTGGGCCTATGACCATCGCTATGTTGCTGAAAAACACATTGCTAGCTAGAAAGAGAAGAGATTAATCTTCCTTAGTACACGAGATCTTCCAAGTAGGAAATACTATTTTTTCTGTAGTATCTACCCACTCTCCAATCCATTTGTATCCTTTTTTAGAGATGTCATAAAAGGTCAATCTATAAAAACCATCCATTCCGTTTGGCGCCTTTTGTTTTCTATATAGTACAATCTTTCCTTCTTTATTTTTATTTCCATTCCATACCGACAAGGTCGAAGCAATTCCTGCAGAAGAGTAATAATGAACATTCCATCTCAAACTATCTTTACTATATTGACGAATACTACCTGAATGTCTTCCGTCTCCTTTTAGCGTTTCATCTTGTATCGCCATACCATTCATAATATATTTCCATTTCCAAGTCATTTTTACTGGCTTGGCCCATGATTGATCTGGTTTTCTGTTTACAGATTCACATTTAGAAATACCAATTAATTCTTTATAATCTTGAAGTTGCTTAGGAGCTTCCGGATTATATTGTCCAAAAGGATGTTTTTTAGAAGCTTCAAACTTCATGGTTTTTTCCTGAGCACTTAAAGAGCAAATAGTAAAGGCTAAGGTGACTAAAAAAGCGACAATTGTTTTCATGTGTAGTTGATTTATGTAGTAAATTACATAAAATCAGCTATTTGAAAACGAGTTTTAACGTAGTTTAGGAAAACTTTAACGGAGCTTTATTATTCTTCTCTATGCACCAAGTCCATTGAAAATGCAGGGAGGCAAATAGCGATATATTCACACTCATCATCAAATGGATTCGAATATTGGATGCGTGTTTGTTTTTGAATTTTTATTGATTGTCCAGCTTCTAGAACAAGCGTTTCACCATCAATAATAAATTGCTTTTTTCCTTTGATAATATAAGTATATTCATCAAATTCTGGTGTTTGAAAAGGCTCACTCCAACCTGGAGGAGCAATCATATGTGCAATACTAATCTTTGAATTTTTGTCCGTAGCATTACCAAAATGTTCTTCAATGAGCTTTCCGTCCGTTGTGGGAACTACAAAAGGAGATTTTTGTATTTGATACTTCTTAGTACCCATTAATTAAACCAAACAATAAAAGATTTCATCTTGGCAAGGTCTGGGATTTGCTCTAAACTTACTTTCTGGGTAGTAAATTGTCTTAATCCCAATTGCTCTTTATCTATAGCTATCGTCGCGTTCAAATCGTCTATAAAAAGTGTAGCTGAATTTAACGAGGTTTCAATCTTTGTAATTTCGTTATTCAAATTAACATCCGAAAACGTTGAATTAAGATTGATCCCTGTTTCCGTTTCGTATCTTTCATCGAATATCTGAACACTTTTAATAGTAGATAAAGTATCTAACTGATCTTGAGGCACCACCGTTAAGAGATGCTTTCCTCCTTTTTCATAAATCTGATATTCATCATCATCTTGAAAATAATTAGACCCTAAAGATCCTTCACTTAAATTTTTAACAATAGAATCGTTCTTAAAGATCGTTTCTAATTCTTTAATGGTGGTTTTTTGAGTTAGGTGCCCTACTTTTCCTTTAACTATATGAAACTTATTGTTACTATTACAGCTATAGAAAACTATCGATAAGGTAAGTACAAAAGCTAAGAGTACTGTTTTTTTCATTCTTTTTTCTTACAAAGATATTTCTTAAACGTTTATTTTTAAGAAATGTTATTCTTTACTACAAATTACTTGGTAAATATAATAAAACAATCAAATTGACATTACAGAAAGTGATAAGATTTAATCAATCCAGTTTTTAAAATCTTTTACACGCTCTCTACTTACGATAATTTCTGATTCGTTATAAGAATGCAATACGAGCTTAAGCCTACTATTTGTATACGATATAATATCTTTTATTGCATTAATATGAACAATAAAAGTTCTGTTTACTCTAAAAAAATGTTCTGGATTTAACTGATCTTGCCAGTGCTCTAAAGAATGATCAATCAAGTAATTTCTTTTCCCGTTGGTGTGAATATATGTTGCTTTGTTTTCGCTGAAAAAACATTCTATTTCATCTACATGAATGATCTTAATATGTTGACCAATCTTAATGGTAAATCTCTTTTTAAATTTTCTATCTACTGGATTGATTAAGAGCCTTCTTATATCATCAATATTTACCTGTAGATCCGTTTCTTTAGGCTGCTGTCCCCTATATTTCTCGACTGCTTTTTCCAATTCATCCTCATCAATCGGTTTCAACAAGTAGTCAATACTGTTTAGTTTAAACGCCTTTAGAGCATATTCATCATAAGCGGTTGTAAAAATAATAGCACTTTTTACCGGAATCTCTTCAAAAATCTCAAAGGACAAACCATCTGAAAGTTGAATATCCAAGAATATAAGATCTGGATGTGTATTATCTTGAAACCAGTTTAGAGATTCTTCTACAGAATGTAACATGGTCTTGGCTTCTATACCAAGTTTACTAAGCATTCTATTCAGTCTTCTTGCAGCTGGTTTCTCATCTTCTATAATGATTACGTTCATTATTATGTGTTTTTTTCGTTCATAAATTCTTCTATTTTTCGATCTTGCCAACCTTTACCTATAGCCTTTGGAAAGATAAATACTCTTATAGCATCTACTAATAAGATTGCCCCCCATATAAACCAAACTGGATAGTTTACAAATACCGATCCTGATGTCTCAGCGTTCATTTCAAAGCCTTCAAAGATTTTAACAGTTACATCAAAATAATATACAATGAATGTCAAAAATAAATTTACCACTAAATATGCGGTCAAATGCTTGTAAAAGCCTTTTATCTCCTCTACTCTTTTTCTGGCTTTTATTAATTTTTTTTCTTCTGATAATTTAGTTTCCATAATCTATTTCTTATCCATTAATTCTTTAACCTTTCGCTTTTCCCATTCTTTTCCCATGAAAAGATTGGTCCCAAAAATTCTGAATGTATGCATTGCTAAACCAATACCCCAAAACAACCAAACAGCATAGGTTCCAAAATCGGTTAAAGCTATTTCCAAAGAATCTCCATCTTCAAGATCATTCAATACTTTATTTACACTTATAAAAGAGTTTACCACAATATAAACGGCTAGATGGATGTAATATCCTTTTATATCTTCCACTCGCTTCTTAGCGCGCAGGTACTTCGTATCTAATTTGTTATTATCTATTTCCATGATACTATTTTCTCAAAATTTTACTTGACCTATCATCATCTTCCTTCATTAATTCCTTAATTTTTTTCTCTTCCCAGCTTTTTCCTATAAAAGAACCAAAACCAAATACTCCGAGCCAGTGAAAAAATAAACCAATGCCCCAAAATAACCAAGTAGAGTATACTCCGAAATGTTGAATAGCATCTGTAAAAGTGTAATTTTCACTTGATGTCAATCCATATAGGATAACAATGCTTATAAAAATGTTTACAAAAATGTAAGCCATTAAATGGGAGTAAAAACCTTTAATATCTTTTACCCTTTTTTTTGCTTTTAAGTATTGCTGTTCTTTAGTGTAATTCGGTTCCATATTATTATTTTTTAGTGTCTTTATTCATATACTCTTTAACCTTTCGATCTTCCCAATCTTTTCCTAAGCCTAATTTATCCATTCCCATAACTCCGAACCAGTGGAAGAAAACACCCATTCCCCAACCTAATAATGAAAACCAGAACCAATGAAATTGCGGCACAAACCTTAAATTAACATAAATGATTACTGGCATGACAATAACGAAGACTACGAGGTGTATGTAAAAACCTTTAATTTCTTCAACCTTTTTCTTTGCTTTAATATATTGATGTTCCTTTGTAAAATTAGATTCCATGATGTTATTTACTTGTATTATTATTCATTAATTCATTTATTTTCCTCTGCTGCCAACTTTTCCCTAAACCAAATTGCTCGAATCCAAAAATCCCTAACCACATCATAAAGAGTGCGAACAACATTCCTACAATTACAAACCAGAAAAAATGAAATCCTGGTGCAAACTCTAAATTGATATAAGTAATCAAGGGAATTGTAATTATGGTTACGATTAAGAAAGCATAAAAACCTTTAACTTCCTTTACTCTTTTCTTTGCATTCATATAGACTAGTTC
>Ga0316204_10004218_pt1 | contig 26410 bp, 19 predicted proteins | sample 6monrhotite_MG_2_FD_205661 | JGI IMG/M metagenome (GOLD analysis project Ga0316204, IMG submission 205661) | Microbial mat bacterial communities from mineral coupon in-situ incubated in ocean water Damariscotta River, Maine, United States -... | ecosystem: Environmental > Aquatic > Marine >...
GGCGGCGTTTTTGGTATGGATTTCCTATCACCAAACCCAGTATGGGTTGTGCTAACTAATATTAGTTAGCACCTCAGAAACAAGCCCTATGTTTCTGTGCCAACCCTTGCGGCGTCGACAAGATATATATGTAGATTGCAAAGTGTTTTTCAATGATAAAATCTAAAAAAACTTTGCTTTAATATGTAACTATTTGAATATTATGAAAAATATAGTTTTATTTATTTTAAGGATTGTTCAATAGCAGCCAGTGCATGAATATAAGTGGTGTCATAGAGTCTACTTTTTGTGTGACTTTTTTCTATCAATAGACCAATCTCAGTACAGCCTAAAATAATCCCTTGTGCGCCGCTATGGGTCAAATTCTGTATGATTTCTAAATACTGTCTGCGGGATTGTTTGTCTACTATTCCCAAGCATAACTCTTGGTATATAACGCGATGAATAATATCTTGCTCGGTGTCTGTAGGAACCAGCACATCAATGGAAAATTTGTTGGTTAATCTGTTTTTGTAGAAATCCTGCTGCATAGTGAATTTGGTACCGAGCAACCCGATTGTATTGATATTGTCTGAAACAAGTTGCGCCCCTGTAGCATCGGCAATGTGTAGTAAGGGGATATTGACAGCATCAGCCACTTGCGATGCCACCTTGTGCATAGTGTTAGTACAAATGAGAAAAAAATCAGCTCCTGCTGCTTCAAGAGATTTTGCTGCATCACCTAAGATAATGGCCGTTTTTTGCCAATCACCTTGATGTTGCAAGGCTTCGATTTCTGCGAAATCTACGCTGACTAAAACAAGTTTCGCAGAATGAAAACCGCCTAATTGTTGTTTAACGCCTTGGTTAATTAATTGATAATAACTAGCAGTTGACTCCCAACTCATGCCTCCTATTAGTCCGATAGTTTTCATCGTTATATGCAACCTCATTTAAGCAAAATCTTGGAGGTTATAATACGCAATAGGCGAAAAAAAGCCCGCAGTAAAGTGGGCATAAAGAACACTATTAGAAATTAGAATTGTTGATTGTTTTAAATTCGATGGTTAAGGAAATCCTTTTCCTTTATAACTTATTGCACTTTTTAGCGGAGTTGAGTTCGATGTATGACTCACATTGATCCCAACTAGATATTGGGATCTTGTGGGTGAGGTTGGCCCTCTCCTTTTTCCAGATAGCTTTTTAAACTGACCGCCAGAAAAAATCCCCATTTGCAATTGCAGTGCTGGAAAAAGTCGTCAACCTCTCTCCAGCCTTGATGTTTAAAGTGTAATACCACACCTCTTTCATCAGGCGTTATTGAAAATGTAAACAAACCTGTCTCTACCCAAGGGCCAGCAACACATTGCCAAACTACTTGTTGGTTGCTTTTAAGTGATTCTACTTGCATGTCCACTTGATGACTGCCGTCGGGACCAAAAAAGAAACTATTGGTGCTACCAAGTTTTTCGCCATTAGTTTTAGTTTTTGTCCACCAAGCACTGAGGCCTCGTTGTGTTGTTAAGGCGCGGTATAGTTTTTCAGGTGTGGATTCAATAATTATTCGGTGCATAATACTGTGCATATTTATCTCCAGTTTTAAATAAATAGTTCACCAAGTGGTGTATTATTAGGGCGTAAAACGACTAATTCCAATTGAACTAAGTGCAAGTTATATGGAAATTAGATGTTGGTTTAATGCTTCTAGGCTGCTTTGCCAACCAAATTGATGACCTGCAAAGGCTGCTTGGTCTGGTAACTTTTCATGGGTCAAGGTAAGTAAGGTACCTTTAGTTGTTTCTTCAAACAGCAGGGTGACTAATGTTGTTACATGATGGCCTTCGCTGCCTGCGCAAGTTTGGTCTCGTAGTTGCCATGTGAAAATGAGGCTGTTAGGAGTCTTGATGTCAACATACTCTCCAAAGTGCCTAATGATGTTGTTATCGGGTGATTGGATACTAATCTCATATTTACCACCAACTGATAAATCAATTTGTGCATTCAGCACAGCAAAACCCTCGGGTCCAAACCACTTTGCTAATACTTCAACTTGAGTCCAAGCATCAAATACCGCTTGAATAGGCGCAGCGAATTCACGGCAAATTTCTAATGTCTGCTGAGCTTTCAAGATTTATCCTTTTCACTTGATAATAAATAACTATCGAGGGCATCAAGTTTGGTATGCCAGAATTTTTGGTAAAAGGCCATCCAATCACTCGCCGCATGTAAGGGATCGACTGCTAATCGGCAGTGATGGGTTCTGCCATCAATAGTGCGCTTTAACAGTCCAGCTTTTTCTAGGACTTTTACATGTTTTGTCACCGCTGATTTGCTGATATTAAAAGGTGATGAGAGATCAGCAATTGATTGCTCTTTATCAGCCAATTTTAGCAACATCGCTCGGCGTGTTGGGTCAGATAATGCCGAGAAGATCAGATTTAATTGGGCGCTATCATGTGAAATACTATTGTTTACCATGTGGTGTACTATAGATGTGAGGTTTTATTTTGTCAATATTATTCGGAGTCGGGTTTTTATTTATCGATATGATTTTATGCTAAAAAGCTTGTAGCTCAAAAAAAGCGTTGAACCACAAGATCACAGAGCGCTGCGCTACACAGAGAGGAAAAGACTTCAAAACTTACTTTTCTTTACCTCTGTGCTCTCATTTACCCTTATATGGACTCAAATTCATCTAGCTTTTATCTTTTCGCTCGCAACTTTTATCTCGCGGCTATCGGCTAAAAGCTATATTGCGCCCCAACAGAAAAGGTTCGCGTTTTATTTGGACGCGCGCCGTAAGGTTGTCTACTCACAATATCTTGCTCGTCAGTTAAGTTTTCTATACGAGCAAATAATTTTAAGTCATCAGATACTTGATAGTTTCCACTGATATCCACAGTAAAGCTGCCATCGGTCTTCTCAAATTCAGCACATGATGCCCTGACACATACCCGGTCTACATACACGCCATTCACGTAAGTTGACCAATTATCCCCTTCTAAACCAAGAGATATTTGACCTTGGTTTTTTGGAATATAGGGGATCGAGTCACCAGCACTCACGTCACCAAAAAAAGCGGTGTCGGCTATGTCGGTATCAAATTCGCTGTCGATATAGGTATAGGTGATATTGAACGGGACTCTGATCCCATTAAATTCGGTGAATTCAGTTTTGAGTATAAATTCAATACCTTGTACGGTTGCAGCATCACCATTAAAAGCATCGCCAATTTCACAGTCACTACCAGATGAAGCTGTGCATTCACCTAATAGATTGTTATAGTCGCTTAAAAAGTAAATGGCTTCGGCGTTCAATGTGTTGTTGGCAAAGCGAAAACCAAACTCGTAGTTAATGGCTTCTTCTTCTCTAACGTCTGGAGAGTTACTCGGGGCAGTGAAACCTTTGTGTGCACCTGCCACTAAAGTCCAACTATTATCAATTTTGTACAAAGCACCTAAGCCGGGAAGAGCAACCTGAGTATCGTTTTCACGGTCATCGCGAAAAGTACGTGATTCACCGTCATTATAACGAGTACGTTTTTGTTGAATATCTTCGAAGCGAATGCCCGGTGTTAGCACCCAATTACCGAATTCAATTCGATCATAAATATGTAAGGCTAATGCTTGAGCTTCCTGTACTCGGTTTCCGGCATTGCCTAATTCACCAAGGTCATTCAGTTGTAACTGCCCGTTAATTTGCTGATAAGTGCTGTTGCGCTGTAAACGGTCTTCTTCGTCTTCATGTAGTCTTACACCAACTTCTAATTGGTGTTTAACTTCACCCACAGTTTTATCCCAATACAAACCAAACTGAATTCCGCGAGAGAAGTATTCACGGGCATTGGAGCGTAATTGAATGCTACCTTGAGCAGTATCAATATCGCCATCTAAAATTCCTTGTAGCTGGCTGGCGCTAACACCATTGAGGCTTTCATTGTTATTCACAGCAGATACAACATTTGACCAACTGCTTCTAGAAAAATCTTGGGCGTTATCACTGCCGTCAAAATCAATGCCTTCGGTTTTAAACCAATTACGCGCAGTCTGGTTGTTGTAGGCGGTGGCAGTAAAATTAAGGTTAGAATTGATTTCATAGCCATAACGTAATATGACTTGGCTAAGTTCGGTGGAGATATTATCTAGTGCAGATAAGCCATAACGCCTTGTACTGTTTTGGCTAAAATCATCATCCGTTAACCCCAAATAACTCTGCTCAGAGTCTTGCTCAGTGACTTGTAATTTTAACTCAACACTGTGTGCTGAATTAACAGGTGCGTAAGCTAATTTTGCCATGAAATCTGTTACGTCTAAACCCGTGTTGCTGTCGCTTCGGTCAATATTTTGAAAACCATCAGATTGCCATTGATGTGCCTCAACCAGATAACCAAAACCGTTATCGAGCTTATCACCAAAATTAGCATGTAAGCGATAGGTTGCATCTTGCGCTGCTTCCAATGTAACTTGTCCACTCTGGGTTGCTGGAATAGGCGTAGATACCATATTCAAAGCGCCACCTATAGTGTAAGGCCCTTGAGTAATGGCCGCTGGACCTTTAACCACCTCAATTGCACTCATTCTACCAATAGTAGGGAAATAATAGGCTGAAGGCGCAGAGTAGGGCGCTGGGGCAATTAAAATGTTGTCTTCAAGTAAAGTGATTCTACTACTACGTTCTGTGGCTACACCACGGATACTGATGTTTGGACGCAAGCCATAACCATCTTCAATCTGGACCGATACACCTGGAATTTGACGAATGACCCTTTGAATATCGCTATAAACAAACTTTGCTAACTCTTCTTCACCAATATATTGCGCAGCACCTGTGGCGGCTTGTGCATTGGTTGCGCTGCCATAAATAGTAACTGTTTCGTCTGCAGCTTTCGGAGAATGGGCAAGGGCATTATTTGCCAATAAAGTAAGGCCAATGGTGGAGGCTAGAATATTTTTTTTCATTAATTAACTACCTGTAGATCCGTCAAGGATAAAATGTTAAATGGAACTATTTTGTATGCTTGGGATAGTAATTAAATTTAAATCTAAATGCAAATGATTCTCAATGAGATGTTGGTGGTGGACATAATAATCCAATACCAGCCTAGTAAATGGTTTATACCCGTCTCCCTTGAAGCTGCAGCGTTGTTGGCTGCTCTCACTCACCCCAATCACCTAGTACGCCTAGGCTCATGGGGCTGAGTTCCTTTGCCGCCTAGCTGCAACTCCAATGGCTTTGGGTATAGCTAATCTTGAGCTGGATTTCTATATATTTTCAAGTACAACTTTTGCGGAGCTTTCGCCTAACACTAAATCTGTTATTACGTCGGTTCTTAGGGTGGCGAGGGTGGCATAGCCTTTGTTCTTGCCTCCGACCACTGCTAGTACCTTGAGCCCTTTTAGTTCATTTAGGTCCAGGCCCATAAATAATTCATGTTCTTTTGCACTGACAATATTGCCGTTAATATCAAGGAAGCTTCCAAGGCATTCTGCGACAGCTCCTTTGTCGATTATTTCCTGCCACTTATTATCATCGATCAACTTGGCTCGCCTTACAAACGGTTGCTCTGTGGTATTACCGATGCCAATAATTATTTTTTGGGCTTGCTTGGTAAGCTCATGTAGTGCCTGAATGGGTTCCTGGGATAAGATTTCCCGCCGTTTTACTTCATCAATGGCAAAGTGAGGGTGGGGTAAAAGATAACCTTTTCCGTGGGTTTTTTGCACCAACTCGTGGATCACATCTTCTTTAACAATGGCATAATTGTTAGTTAAACTCCCTGAAACTGCAATAAAGCTAACGTTTGGACATTGGATCAGTGGCAATGCCGCGACCGTCGATTTAATTGAACGGCCTTTTCCTACGCCAATGAATCCACTGGGATTTTCCACCAGCCATTCATATAGAATTTGTGCGGCTGCATATCCCACCACGTCAATTGCATTGGATTCAAAAGCTAAGTCATTATCCGGAACTATGTGGCAATTAAGCAAATTGAATTTTTGCTTAATACGTTCAGACATTGCCACACACTCGTCGGGATAACCGGTTATCCAAGTTTTTAATAAACCTTTGTGTTCGGCATGCACAATTAACCTATGTACTTTTGCAGTTGATAAATTCAATTGTTGTGCAATTTCCAGCAGTGTATTTTCTTGTACTTTGCTTAGCCAGGCGCAGCGCAGGGCTAATTCATACTCAAGCGGTGTGATTTCAATTTTCACTGTTGTCACCATCGAGTATATGTTCGGCGGACTCTATGTCGGTTACCAAATCAGTGATATAGCCGCCTTTTAACGAAGCTCGAAGCACCTCTGTTTTTTGAAGCCCGCCTGCTATCACTAGAGAACGGTGTGAGCTTAATTCAGATAATGGGATCGCAAGGGCAGTAGGACAATCGGCTGAAACAATGATCTGTCCTTCTTTATCTATAAAGTTGCCTAGAATGTCCCCCACTGCTCCTGCATGTTTTAACAGTGTTATCTCATGGGGTTCTAGGCCAAATATCTCACTTAAGTGTGGCGTATTATTAATTGCACCTACCCCTAGTACTTTGAGCTTCGCCGACTTCGCCATACGCAGCACATCACTGATCCCATGTCGCTGAAGCGCGAGTTTTGCCTCTTGGGCCGAGCGTTCAATGGCCGCTAGGGGTAATAAATAACCTTCACCACCTAAGGAATCACAGAGATCTTCAATAATATCAAAGGGGTTAGTTTCATGACTAATGCCTAAGCATCCTTGTAAGGCCACCCAAGTATAATCGTCGTTATAGGGTAGGCTTAACCGCTTCGATAACTCTCTGATAGTGCGACCTTTGCCCAAGCCAACGGTTTGAATAGCCAATTTTGACATAAGGGTTTGAAATTGATGCACGCCAGCTTCAATCACTGCTTGGCCGCCAAGTTCACATAAACTCTCACTAGGATCTGGCGAGCGGGTAATAAAACATGATTTGAGAGAATAGCGCTGCATCAAACTTGCTTCCAGCTCTAACCGGTGCTTGGGGTCACCCCCAACAGAATAGCTGATGAAGCCACTATTTCTGGCCGATGTAAGCATACGATTGACTTTGGGCCGTGATTCCTGCAACAAATCGGCGACCTGATTTTGCTTGAGCCCAGCACCATAGGTGTACCATACCGCTCGCAAGGACAAAGATTTATCTTTCATGTATTAAGCAAGTCGTTGTAAAATAACGTTGCCTACTTCACAAGGCGATTGAGAAATACTGTACGCCTGCTGCATGGCGTTGGCCGCCAATTCATAACTGACTATATCCCTTGCATGTATTATTGCCAGTGGCTTATGGGCATCCACGGCATCACCAATTGCGGCCACTTGATCTAACCCAACTGAGTAATCGAGTTGATCATTGGCATTTTTTCGCCCACCACCAAGGGATGCAATAAGATACCCAATGGCCTTGACGTCAACACCAGAAACTATTCCCTGCTGCATAGCAAATACCGGGCGAATTATGGAGGCTATTGGCAGATGTTTTTCGGGGTTTTCCACAAAGTCTTTTGGTCCACCTGATGCAGCGACCAGTTTTGCAAATACTTCGGCGGCAGCACCGGATGTGATGGCAAGTTCTGCCCTGGCTAAGGCGGTTTCTCTAGTTGATTCCATCTTAGTCACCATTAACATTTGTACCGCAGATTCAAGCACCACTTGATCCAAACGTGGCTCCCTAAATTCGTTTCTTAGATAGCGAATCGACTCGAGGATTTCCAATGAGTTGCCTGCAGACTGTCCTAATACCTGTGACATATCGCTAATAATGGCTACAGTTTTTAAATTTATCCCTTTTGCCGTGGCTATCAAAGTTTGCGCAAGCTCTCTGGCATCGTCCAGAGTTTGCATAAAGGCACCATTGCCAACTTTAACATCCATCACCAGGGCCTGATTACCCGCCACATATTTTTTCGCTAAGATAGAGGACACAATCAGGGGAATAGATTCTACTGAGCCGGTGACATCACGGATGCTATAGAGGTTTCCTTCAGCTGGTGCCAGTTCGGGAGATTGACTGACGATGGCGCAACCAACACTAGACACAACTTGTTTAAATTTCTCAATGGGCAGACAAACTTTATAACCCGGGATACTCTCCAACTTATCTAATGTACCACCCGTATGGCCCAAGCCGCGTCCGGATATCATGGGCACATAGGCGCCGCAAGCAGCGAGTATCGCAGCCAGCGGAAAGCTGACTTTATCCCCGACGCCACCGGTAGAGTGCTTGTCAACCAGAGGACCATCGAGGTCGTATTCGGCCCAGTCTATGATCGTTCCAGACTGAGCCAAAGACATAGTCAACTGCTCCATCTCGGTTGTTTCCATACCCTTACACAAAATGGCCATACACATAGCCGCGATTTGTTCCCTTGGGAAACCTTTATCTGCTGCTGCATGAGTAAAAGCTAGAATATCCGCTTGGCTCAAAACGCCGCCTTTAGCCTTCTTGGTGATGAGTTCTTTGAAAAGCATGCTGTGTCCTCTTGCTGGGATTTGAGTGAATTATTGTGGGTACCTGGGCAGAATGTTGGTAAGCGCCGTTAAAGGAAACTCTTGCCGTACTCCATGGGGCTTAAACCAAAGTGCCCACATAGGCTTTGGCCAATATCTGCAAAGGTATTTCGTAAACCTAAAGAACCGGGCTTGATTGCGTTTCCGTATACCAGCACAGGCACATTCTCACGAGTATGATCTGAACCAGGCCAGGTAGGGTCACAGCCGTGATCGGCGGTCAAAATCAGCACATCGCCGTCCTTTAGCTGGGCAAGCACTTCAGGTAAACGACTGTCAAAGTATTCTAGTGCATTGGCATAACCAGGAACATCTCGGCGATGTCCATATTCTGAATCGAAGTCAACAAAGTTAGTAAATACCAGAGATTGATCACCCGCATCCCGCATCGTCTGCAATGTCACATCAAATAGCTCGCTTATACCCGTGGCCTTATACTTCTTACTTATTCCATTCCCTGCAAAAATATCAGAAATTTTACCCACGGCTAATACCTTGCCTTTAGCCTCGCACAGCTTGTCCAACAAGGTTGGAGAGGGTGGTGAAACGGAAAAATCTCTCCTATTGCCGGTGCGAGTAAAGCCACTTTCTTTGTCGCCCAGAAATGGACGGGCAATCACACGACCAATCTTGTACTGACCGAGTAAGCCAAAGGCCACCTGACTAATTTCCAGTAAACGCTCTAAGCCAAATGTTTCTTCGTGGCAGGCAATTTGAAATACGCTGTCGGCCGAGGTATAAACAATAGGTTTACCGCTGCGCATATGTTCTTCGCCCAATCGAGTAATTATTTCGGTTCCTGATGCATGGCAATTCCCTAGTACACCTGGCAAGCCAGCTTGTTCAATAAATTCATTGAGTAGAGATTCAGGAAAACTGTTGTGCTTCTCGGAAAAATAACCCCAGTCGAACAACACTGGCACCCCAGCCATTTCCCAATGGCCGCTAGAGGTATCCTTGCCGCTGCTTATTTCTTCGGCATGGGCGTAAGCGCCCGTCACTGAAATACTCTCGTCGGTGCCGATAGGAAACAAGCCGCTACTCTCTTTTGCTGCATGCATTAAACCAAGGCTTGTTAGATTAGGCAGACATATGGGCCCAGTGTTGTTACCGGACGTTCGGTTATTGGCGCACCAAGTTGCTATATGGCCTAGGGTGTTTGCACCCACATTATCAAACTTGTAAGCGTCTCTGGAAGCGCCTATTCCAAAGGAATCCAGCACTAAAACAATTGCTCTTTTCATCTTGTCATTCTCACGGTAGGGCTGTGTCTACTAACAGCAAAAAATCTGCACTCTGTCTGCTATGGCCTATTCTTAGGTCTTAGGTTTTATGCAATGAACCTAGATTAATTGATAGTGAAATATATTTCAACCACTGAAAAATATTTACATCAAGTGAAAATATGCTTAAGATAAGCCTGTAAATTAAAAACAGGCTTGCACCAGCGCCAGTTTAACTAGTGATAGATAGACTAACGATAGATTGAAAACACCAGCAAGCTTTGTTTGGTTTCCAATATAGATTTTTAGAGGGTTAGGTTTTTGACAGCAAAATCACAACAAAAGACGGATTTCATCGATCTGCAACGTCCACTTACGGATCATTTGTCCCTGTTCAACAACATCCAAATTAATTTGAGCGGTGTTGAGCGACGGGTTAATTCCTTGGTTGGCAGGCGTTCGGTCAAAAATGAAGAACAGGTGGCGTGGATGTTACGTGCCATCAGCTGTATCGATCTGACCACGTTAGCTGGTGACGACACGCCAGGTAGAGTTGCTAGATTGTGCCACAAGGCCAAATCGCCGCTGCGCAGTGATTTGCTAAAACAACTTGGCTTTGAAGACGGCGAACTGACTACAGGTGCCGTGTGTGTCTATCATGCAATGGTGCCATCAGCCTATGAAATATTAAAAGCCACAAATATTCCCATAGCTGCAGTTTCCACCGGTTTTCCTGCCGGTCTGGCGCCAACCGAAACCAAGCTTCGCGAGATAGAATTGTCGGTTCAGGCCGGTGCCACCGAAATAGATATAGTGATCACCCGTGCCCATGTACTCACGCAAAATTGGCAAGCGTTGTATGATGAAATTAAGGCATTTAAGCAGGCTTGTGGAAAGGCCCATATGAAAGCCATTATTGCCACCGGCGAACTTGGCAGTTTAAGCAACGTTGCCAAAGCCTCAATGGTCGCCATGTTAGCCGGCAGTGATTTTATCAAGACCTCCACCGGTATGGAAAGCACTAATGCAAACAGGGTTGTCACTTTAGTCATGCTCAGAATGATCCGCGAGTTCTACCAATTAACGGGTAAAAAAATAGGCTTTAAACCAGCTGGCGGGATCAGAACGGCAAAAGAAGCCATCAACTACCTGATTATGATCAAAGAAGAATTGGGTAACGATTGGTTACACGCTGACTTATTCAGGTTTGGTGCATCCGCGTTGCTGACAGATCTTGAAAAACAAATTGAATACCATTTAACAAATAGATACTCCGCCGACCATCGTCATTCGATCGCATAGGCATAAAAGACTTGTTGGAAGTAAATAATGATTAAAGAGAAATTTAATAGCATGGCATATGGCAAGGCATCCGAAAGCGACAAAGAAGCCAGACTCTGGTTGACTAAGCATCAATCTAAATTTGGCCTTTTTATAAATGGTCAGTGGAAGAGCAAAGCAAAGGCCAAGACGTTTGCCACCACATCTCCTGCTACAGGGGAAGCAATAGCGAAAATTACTCAGGCGACCGCCTCCGACGTTGACGATGCAGTAAAGGCGGCTGAGTCGTCCTTGCAAGAATGGCAATCCATGGGCGGCCACCAGCGTAGCAAATGTTTGTATGCATTGGCGAGACTGCTCCAAAAGCACGCCAGAGTAATATCGGTGTTGGAGTCCATGGATAACGGCAAATCCATTCGTGAATCACGAGATTTGGACATCCCACTAGCAGCTAGACATTTTTATTATCACGCAGGCTGGGCCCAACTGTTTGAGCAAGAGTTTAAAGGTTATGAACCTTATGGCGTAGTGGGGCAAATCATTCCGTGGAATTTCCCATTGTTAATGCTGGCCTGGAAAGTAGCCCCAGCTCTGGCAGCAGGAAATGCGATCATATTAAAACCGGCTGAATTGACCTCCTTATCGGCATTGTATTTCGCCGAGTTGTCACAAAAGGCGGGTATTCCAGCGGGTGTCATCAACATAGTGACGGGTGATGGCAGTGTTGGTGCCAATATAGTTGAACACCCTAAAATCAAAAAAATCGCTTTTACTGGCTCCACTGATGTGGGCCGGATCATTAGACGGGCTACAGCTGGTACGGGTAAGGGCTTAACGCTTGAACTTGGCGGTAAGTCACCTTTTATTATTTTTGAAGACGCCGATATAGACAGTGCCATTGAAGGGGTTGTCGACGCCATTTGGTTTAACCAGGGCCAGGTATGTTGTGGCGGTTCACGCTTATTGGTGCAAGAAGGCATTGCGAACAAGGTCTTTGCTAAATTAAAGCAGCGTATGCAAACATTGCGTGTCGGGGATCCCCTAGACAAGTGTATTGATATGGCGGCAATAGTTGATCAAACCCAACTGGAAAGGATCACTAAACTTGTCAAACAAGGCGCACAGGAAGGGGCGACTGTGTGGCAGCCAGATATTTCCATGCCACTAAAAGGCAGCTTTTATCCACCCACTTTGATTACAGATGCAGGCACTTCAAACGTGTGTATGGTTGAAGAAATATTTGGGCCGGTTATTACCGCTATTACCTTTAGAACCCTTAAAGAAGCCGTGGCACTTGCCAATAATAGCCGCTTTGGTCTGGCAGCATCGGTGTGGTCGGAAAATATAAACCGTGCATTGGAAGTTGCCCCTGCTTTAAAAGCTGGTGTAGTGTGGATAAATGGCACCAACTTCTTTGATGCGGCCGCAGGCTTCGGTGGCTATAAAGAATCTGGATTCGGTCGTGAAGGCGGATTTGAAGGTATGCTTTCCTACGTAAAACCGCTATTCCTTAGAACATTGGCGGATACACCAAAGGAAATCCCGTCACCTAAAAAATCCTCTAGTATGGACGATGCATCTTATTCGTTGGACCGCACCGCTAAGCTCTACATTGGTGGCAAACAATGCCGAGCCGACGGTGGTGACAGTTATGATGTCTTTGGTAGCAAAGGAGAACTCATCGGTCAGGCAGCGCTTGGCAACCGCAAAGACATTCGAAATGCTGTGGTAGCTGCCGAGAAAGCCACGGGTTGGACTCACTATAGTGGCCACCAACGGGCACAGATATTGTATTATATTGCCGAAAACCTATCGGCTAGGGCTGAAGAATTTATTACTCGCCTAAAAGTGACTTCAGGTGTGAGTGCCAATAAGGCTAAGACCGAATTTGAACTTGGCATTAAACGATTGTTTTCTGCCGCCGCCTGGGCCGACAAATACGAAGGAACAATACATCAGCCTCCACTGCGCGGTGTGGTGCTGAGTATGAAAGAAGCCGTTGGGGTGCTGGGCATAGTTAGCTCCGAATCTTCATCCTGGCTGTCATTTATTTCTCTCATCGCGCCTGCTATTGCCATGGGTAATCGAGTGGTAGTAGTACCTTCAAAGTCAATGCCGTTAGTGGTTACTGACTTCTATCAGGTACTTGAAACATCCGATCTACCGGACGGTGTAATCAACATAGTAACCGGTGACCAAAACGAGTTAACCAAAGTCATGGCCAGGCACAACGGTATAGATGGCCTATGGTATTTCGGTTCCTTGCAGATGAGCAAAGAAATTGAGATCCAGGCTGCCGAAGACATGAAACGTACTTGGGTCAATTATGGCAAAGAATACGACTGGACCGATGATGCCCAAGCTGAAGGCCGTAATTTGCTGCAAAAAACGGTGGAAATTAAAAACATCTGGGTTCCCTACGGTGACCAGATATAAGACTGTCCTATAAAACTAAGCGCTTCCAGTAGGCTTATTGATAAAAAGAAGAGGCAAACATGAGTACTGTCCACATTAATGCTGATAAGGGGGATTTCGCCGATGTTGTGCTGATGCCCGGCGATCCACTGCGTGCCAAATACATAGCAGAGACCTTTCTTGATGACGTGCGTCAGGTATGTGATGTACGCAATATGTTCGGATTTACTGGTTCCTATCAGGGACGCCAGGTATCTGTTATGGGCAGTGGCATGGGGATCCCGTCATGTTCTATCTATGCGACGGAACTTATCAAGGATTTTGGGGTTAAAAAAATCATTCGGGTCGGCAGCTGTGGTGCCGTGCTCGATGAAAGCAAACTGCATGACATAGTGATTGGCATAGGCGCCTCTACTAATTCTTTAGTGAATCGGATGCGTTTTGGCGGGTTTGATTTTGCCGCTACTGCAGATTTTGGTTTAGTCGCCGCAGCTGTAGCGGCGGCCAAAAACAAAAATGTGCCCGTTAAGGTAGGAAACATCTTTTCGGCGGATTTGTTTTACGATCCCAACCCTGAATTTTTCCAGACCATGAAAAAATACGGCATAATCGGGGTAGAAATGGAAGCAGCCGGATTATACGGTGTGGCTGCAGAATATGGGGCAAAAGCTATGACTATCTGCACAGTGTCGGATCACATTTTGCGTGGAGAATTGACTACATCCAAAGAACGGGAATTAGGCTTTGATAAGATGATGGAAATTGCATTGGATGCAGTGAAAATAGCTGACGTTGACTGACAGCAGTGTCTTTACTTTACACCAATACGGATTGATTTATACCCGTCTCTCTTGAACCTGCAGCGTTGTTGGCTGCTCTCACTCACCCCAATCACTTAGTACGCCTAAGCTCATGGGGCTGAGCTCCTTTGCCGCCTAGCTGCAACTCCAATGGCTTTGGGTATAAAAAAACCGACGGCCTTGTCGGTTTTTTTTGAACTAAAACGCTTTAAAAACGTTTAGCCCTCAGTAGCAACCCTTAAGTAGCGGTTAAAATTAGCTTGGTTAGCTTGTTTTAACGATAGGCACTGCTTGGCAGAGTCGATGGCTATGTCATAGCTGCGTGCCATACCCTCAAAGTTTGCTTTTCTATCAGCATAGAATTTTTCGGCAAGCTTAATATTGCCTGCATCACAGGAGGTTGAAAAGTATTCAGGCATGCTAGCGATATGATAGGCAGGCATTTTTTTTGATAGAGCATCAAAGTTTTTATCCAGCCAAGCATAAAACATTGTCTGATCATCTAAACCACTTATCCCACGATACACATTAGTAATCGCGTTGGCAGGGCTGACATGCTCTGACAAAGCAAAGTCTAGGGTTTTTACGATTTTTTGTTCATCAGTGAAAATCATTGCTCGGCTGACTGTACCGCGAATATTCGCATCTGTATTGGCGACATAAAAGTCTCTTAGCTTTGTAAACCAATCTTGCTCACTAAAGCGAGCCATATTCCTCAATGCCCTAGTGGCAATGCTTTTGGGCACACTTGTAGGATCTGCCAAATACTTATTAGCGAGCGTCGCGCTGACTTTTTCTACTTTGGAAGTGTTGGCATAGCGACTTAACATACCGTACACCGAGCCACGTAAACGTGTGGTATCAGTTGAGTCGCTAGGTTGATCTTCGACGCCCAAGCGATCGAACCAAGGCGCAAGCTTTTTAGCCACAAATTGACCAAACATAGTTTCGTTGTTTTTGTCTACTAAATACAGAAATTCACCCATAGTACTGACAACCGCTCTACCAATTATGGGATCGCTGTCGTCAACTAAGGCATCCATTACCGCCATCATTTCGCCTAGTTCAATTTCACCGGCTGAGAACAATGCCTCTGTATTGTAGAGTAGGGATTTTTTCTCCCGTACATTTAATACTGATATATCCTCTAGTAGCGCGGCTAATTGCTCAGCTGATACTTTCCAGCGCATATAACCCATGGCGTTTTCGTTAGGGAAAATCCAATCCGCCTCAGCAAGTGCACTGACCGATGTTTTGGCTGTCGTTAAAAACATATTAGTGCGAGATACTTTACCGTTTTTCTTATAACTGATCGCAAGAGGCACAATCCAAGTTTGTTGTTTCACTTCTGCTCCTTGCAGATGATAACGTGATTGGCTAGCCTCACCATTTGCCGCAAACTCGACCAATGGATAGCTTGGTTGCTCTAGGTAAGTTTTCATCATGGCAGGCACATCGAAATCGGCTACAGTAGATAACACCTTCCACAGGTCATCGGCCTGGGCATTGCTAAATGCGTTGTTTTTCATATAAGTTTGAATGCCTTTTTGGAAGGCTTGTTCGCCCACCATAGACTCAATTAGTTGCAAAATGGACTCACCTTTACTGTAATTTAAGCCTAGCCCATCCATGACATCTGTTTGGCTTTTCACCACTTTTTTAACTGGCTTGACCGTTGGGCTGGCATCAGCGCCAAAGGCACCTTCTTGAACTAATCGGCTTTTAAAATTTTGCTCTGGGTATAAGTCCATCATCACTTTACTGGCCATCCATGAAGCGAAAGCTTCGTTTAGCCATAAGTCATCCCACCATGCCATAGTGACTAAGTTCCCGTACCACATATGCGCTAATTCATGGGCAATCACGTTGAGTGTGCTGCTTTGTTCAGCTAAGCGAGGTTCATCTTCAAGTAATAACAAACTACTGCGATAGGTCACTAGGCCAACGTTTTCCATGGCCCCAAAAGTGAAATTAGGTACAGCAATAAAGTCTAGTTTTTCGTAGGGATAAGCAGAACCAAAATAGCTTTCTAGGTTTTGTAATATTCCTGCGGTGTGTTTGGCAGCAAACTTAGTGCGCTGCGCCTGACCTTTAGGTGTGTATATTTTACCTGGTACACTCAAATTAGGGATGTCGTATGAGTCTAGTTCACCCACAGCTAAGGCGACTAAATAAGTAGGCATAGGTTTAGTTTTATTAAATTCCACTGTCTGCCAACCGTCTTTAATTGTGCGTTTTTTAATTAAAGTATTCGACAAAACTGTGTGTTTTTCAGGAGACATTACTGTCACCTGGTAGGGTATTTTAAATCCAGGCTCATCAAAACTAGGAAAAGCACGACGTGCGTACATATCCTCAAATTGAGTGAACACATAGTTCAGTCCTTCAAACTTTGACAAATACATACCATCTGATGAGGTATTGAATTTCCCATCAAATACAATATGTAAGGTGTAACGGTTGGCAGCAATGTTTTGGCTAGCTTTACCGTGCTGGATCTCGTAGTCATGGGATGTAACAGTAAGGGGTATGCGGGTGTCACCGTTTGTTAAGTAAGCCTGCTGTATATTGAGATCTTTTTGATAAAATCCAATCGTATCTGTAGCCTTGGTCACATCAATGGTAATGGTTGTTTCACCACTAAAGGTAGGGCTATCAGGGTCGACCTTTAGCGTAATTTGTTGAAAGCTAGGTTTGATAAATGTGGATAATCGGTAGGCGGTTTCTTCGGCATAGCCGTTGACTGAAATAGTCATACTTAGCATAAGCCATAAACACAAGTTTTTAAGCTTCATAATGTTTCCCTGAAGTATTTTTATAGTGAGTACAGTGATTTTAATGCACGCACCCTAATTTATTTGTTGAAAAAAGCAATAATGAAATGGTTAATAAATGTGTATGAGTAATTGGGATAGTGCAAAGTTAAGCATACAAAAAAAGGCGCTAGTGCGCCTTTTTTGAATTTTGCAGTGCTTATGCCTAGGCAGGGAACTGATAATTCTCCAAAGTTTTTCTCAAAGCCAACTTATTAAGTTTACCTGTTGCTGTATGTGGTAATTCTTCCATAAATACTACATCGTCTGGCATTGATATTTTGTGAAGTTTGTCTTTTAGAAACTCTAATATCTGTTCAGTTGATACAGTTGTTCCGACTTGAAGTACTACTATTAATAGTGGGCGTTCTGTCCATTTGGGATGATAACGTCCGATGGCCGCCGCTTCAGCTACATCTGGGTGACTGACTGCCGCATTTTCAATATCTATTGAACTGACCCATTCTCCACCCGTCTTGATGACATCTTTAGTGCGATCGGTAATTTGCATATAACCTTGAGGGTTAATAGTGGCAACGTCCCCTGTATCGAACCAACCAAGTTCATCCACTGGGCATCCTTCTGAACCAGGCACTTGAGATAAACCATAATAGCCACTGGCTACCCAAGGACCACGGACTTTAAGGGCACCAAAGGCCACGCCATCCCAAGGTAATTCTTGATTGTTTTCGTCGACGATACGCATTTCAATACCAAACACACCACGGCCTTGTAAACATTGTAAATCGATTAACTCTTTTTCAGATAAATCATCCATGCCGGCTTTTTTACAAAAAATAGTCCCAAGTGGGCTGGTTTCGGTCATTCCCCAGCCTTGGATAACGTCTATATTATGCTGATGTTTAAAACGTTCGATAATGGTTCTGGGACAAGCAGCACCACCCACACTGACACGAACCATGCTAGGAATAGTTTTACCGGTTTTCTGCAAATAATCTAGTAGTCCCAGCCAAATGGTAGGTACTCCTGAACTAAAGGTGACTTTTTCTGTTTCAATCAAGTTTTGTAACGATTCACCATCGCCCATTTTTGGCCCAGGCATGACCATCTTAGAGCCTGCCATTAATGATGCATAAGGTGCTCCCCATGCATTGACATGAAACATAGGCACTATGGGCAGAGTGGTTTCTTTATAAGAAGCCGCAACCACGTCAGGCATACTGCCACCTAGTGCATGTAATAAAGTTGAACGATGGCTATACACCACACCTTTTGGATTACCAGTAGTGCCTGAGGTGTAACACATGGCGCTGGCGGTATTTTCATCGAATTCAGGCCAATCAAAGGAAGTGGACTGCTTGCTTAAAAGGGTTTCGTAACACATCACGTTAGGCAAACTGGTTTCGGGCATATGAGCTTCATCGGTTAAAATGATGTAACCCTCAACTTTGGGTAGATGATCTTGTAGCGCTTCCATTAAAGGCACCACTAACAAATCTACAAAAATAAACCTGTCTTCAGCGTGATTAATTATGTAGTTCACTTGCTCAGGGAATAATTTAGGATTGATGGTATGACACACCATGCCACTGCCAGACACCCCATAATAAAGTTCAAGATGGCGATAATCGTTCCAAGCTAAGGTACCTATTCGATCACCAAATTTAGCACCTAGCTCGACTAAAGCATTCGCCAACTGACGGCTACGATTGGCAAAATCCTTATAGGTATGCCTATGTCTTGGATTATCTGCGGTGACTGAAACAATTTCCGAATCCGGAAAGTTCTTGTCTGCATGTCGTAATATCGAAGAAATCATCAATTGAGAGTTCATCATCAAAGCTTGCATATTTTTTCCTTTAAATTAACTAGTATCTATAAAAGCACAAAGCGTTTGAACCACAGAGGCACTGAGGCTTCGCTGTACAGAGGAATAAGTTGTTAAGAACTAAGTTTTTTTCCCCTCTGTGTCCTCTTTGGTTAAAATCTTGTCTTATCTTTTCTGTTGTATTTACCAAGCGGTGACGCCGCCATCAATTGCAATAGTTTGTCCCGTCATATATGAATTGCCAGGAGACAAAATTAATAACATGGCATTCACCACTTCTTGTGGTTTAGATAAACGCTTCATGGGTGTGCCTCTGGCTAATTGTGCTTGACCCTCTTCTGACGCAAACTCACCTAAAATAGCGGTTGGGCTGTAAAAAGGGCAAATTGCATTGCAGCGTACACCTTTTCTGGCATATTCCACTGCGGCAGTTCTAGTCAAACCTACTACTGCATGTTTGGCTGCTGCATATGCGCCGCCTTTTGGCGCGCCACCTAAACCTGCTAGAGAACTGATATTGAGCACATGGCCTTCGCCTTGTTTGAGCATCGCCTCAATTTGGTATTTCATACCAAACAACACGCCATTGACATTGACGTTGAATTGGCTGTGCATAGTGTCTTCAGTCAATTGATGTAAAGGAGTCATGGCGTGGGCAATGCCCGCATTGTTAACACCAATATCCACGCGCCCAAATTTTTCTAAGGCGCTGTCTACCATGTTTTTGCAGTCTTGTTCTTTGGAAACATCACATAACATCGAGATTGCGTTGCCTTGATCTGGTAATGAGGCAAATGTCTCGTCCAAGTTTTGTTGATTGATATCACTGATCACTAATTTACAACCACGTTTCGCTAGCCCTTGGGCTAACAAACGACCAAAACCACCACCCGCACCGGTAATCAAGGCTACTTTTCCACTAAAATCTAATAACTCATCCATCTAAGTGTTCCTGTTCTTTTTATCTAAAAATTTAAAGAGGGTTAGCATGCATAAAACTGAGTAATACTTCTGCGAGTTGTTCGCCTTGATCCTCTTGCAGAAAATGTCCGCCTTGTTCAATAGTGGTGTGGGCTTGACCTTGGCAACCGGGTATCAGTTTGTGCATGATTTTGTCGCCACCGGCGGTAACGGGATCTGAATCGCTGAAGGCAGTGATAAAAGGTTTGGTAAATTTTTGCAGTGATTGCCACGCTAGCCTGTTAGCTTGGCTGGCGGGATCATCTGGCGTAGTGGGCACTAATAATGGAAACTGCCGCACGCCTGCTTTGTAGGTTTCATCAGGAAAAGGAGCGTCATAAGCGGCCAACACATCAGGACTAAGAGGGGTAACAGTGGCACCTTTGATAATGCCAGCTACCGGAAACACCTCTACTTCTTGGGAAAAGGTTTGCCACTTCAAAAAGGCTTCACTGGCTGCGTGATCGCCAGTGGGTAGCATAGTATTGGCTGCCAGAACCCGAGCAAATAAGTCTGAATGTTCTGCAACCAAGCGTAATCCTAATAAACCGCCCCAATCTTGGCAGACTAAGGTGATATCTTTCAGGTCTAGTTGAACGATTACTTGGCGCACCCAATCAAGGTGCCGCTGAAAAGTATAGTCGCTTCGCTCGGTGGGTTTGTCAGATTTACCAAAACCAATTAAATCAGGCGCAATGACGCGATAACCCGCTGCCACCACTGGGTCTATCATCTTGCGATATAAGTATGCCCAACTAGGTTCGCCATGCAGCATTAAAACAACATTGGCGTCTTTTGGGCCTTCATCTATATAGTGAAGCTTTAGGGAACCACCTTCATTATCATCAACTTGCAAAAAATGAGGGGCGTAACGAAAGTCTGTGATCTGTTCGAAACAATGTTCAGGGGTTGTCAAAAACTGCAAAGGTCGACTCACTATGTAACAAATATGTAAACGTAGAACACCAAAAGTACTGTGAAAAGTCAACTTGCTCAGACTAATGCAGGATTATCTATTTAGTGAATAGATTGACTGTCTAATTTACTATTGCCAATAAATTTTGCTTATTCTGCAGTATAAAATCAATAAATTAGAATGATTGGGAAGGGTAGCCTAATATCTGTTGATAAATATTATGCTGGTAAGAGGTCTACATGAGTCAAGTCAAATCACAAGCGGTAGTTTATGAAGTAATTGAAACGCCGTCTGCAAATAAAATTGCGACCTTATGGATGCAAAATCCTCCCGTCAATGCATTGTCTAAAGCAGTGCGTGTCGGACTTATTGAACACTTAAATGCTGCTATTGCTGATGAGTCAGTTGAAGTCATTGTTATTTCGTCTAAGCAAAACTTGTTCTCTGGTGGCGCCGATATAAGCGAATTTTCTGGTGGTGATCTAGAGCCGAATTTGCCAGTGGTGTTAGATGTCATTGAAAATTCACCCAAGCCAGTCGTCGCTGTATTAAACGGCCCTGCATTTGGTGGCGGCCTAGAAGTGGCTTTGTCTTGTCACTACAGAGTAACCTTTTCGTCGAATAAAGTGGGTTTGCCAGAAGTTAATTTGGGTATTTTGCCAGGAGCGGGCGGTACCCAACGTTTACCAAGATTAGCTGGTGTGCAACAAGCGCTAGACATGATTGTTTCTGGTCGCCCGATTGCTGCTACAAAACTGCCTGGGGTATTTGATGTGGTGGTCGATAGTCCAGAAACATTACTTAGCAGTGCAATGGCTTTTTGCGAAAAAGTGATTGCTGATGGTAGTAAGGTACGTAAAACCTGTGATGTGCAAATTGATGCAGCTACTGCACCAAAAGAATTATTTGCTCAGTATCGTCAAGGTTTGGCGACTAAAGCCAGAGGCTTTTTTGCACCAGAACGTTGTATTCAAGCGGTCGAAGCAGCGGTTGAGTTACCTTTCGCCCAAGGTTTAGTCCGCGAAGGTGAATTGTTTATGGAATGTATGCGCTCTAAAGAAGCCCGAGCGCAACAGCACTTCTTCTTTGCTGAACGTGCCGCATCCCATGTCAAAGACTTCGATAAAGCAACACCTGTAAGAGATATCAGACAAGTCGGCATTATTGGTGCAGGCACCATGGGCGGCGGCATTGCTATGAACTTTGCCAACGCCGGTATTCCTGTGACTATGCTTGAGCTAAAACAAGAAGCTTTAGATAAAGGTTTGGCGCTCATTCGTAAAAACTACGAAAACTCCGCTAAAAAAGGCAAGCTCACTGCAGAGCAAGTCGAAGACAGAATGGCCTTGTTAACTGGCTCTACTGAATACGCCGCCTTAAGTGATGTGGATCTAGTGATTGAAGCGGTATTTGAAAAAATGTCGGTCAAGCAGGAAGTGTTTAAAGCGTTAGATGCGGTGTGTAAACCTGGCGCTATATTAGCTTCTAATACTTCTACTCTGGATATTGATGAAATCGGTGAAGCCACTAAACGTCCAGAAGATGTGATTGGTTTGCACTTCTTTAGTCCTGCCAACGTAATGAAGTTGCTTGAAGTGGTTAAAACTAGCAAAACATCCCCTGAGGTGATTAAAACCACCATGAAAATGGCCAAAAAGATCAACAAGGTCGCTGTACTGGTGGGGGTGTGTTTTGGTTTTGTGGGTAACCGCATGATTGAAACCTACGGCCGTGAAGCGAACCGCATGATGCTGGAAGGCGGCACACCAGAGCATATAGATAAAGTCATATACGACTTTGGTTTGCCCATGGGGCCTTTCACTATGGGGGATATGGCTGGTCAGGATATTGGTGCTTTTGTTCGTGAATCACGCCGCGAATTTATTAAGCATGACCCAAGTTATTGCATCTTAGCTGACAAGCTAGTGGAGCAGGGCAGAGTAGGATTAAAAGCCGGTAAAGGTGTGTACTTGTACGAAGCAGGTAGCCGTAAACCTATTCCTGATCCAAGTGTACTTGAGTTAGCCAAAACTGAAGCAGCTCGTTTAGGTGTGGCCCCGCGCGACATTAGCGATCAAGAAATCATCGAACGGATTATTTTCCCGATGATCAACGAAGGTGCATTGATTTTGGAAGAAGGCATTGCTGCCAAGTCTAGTGATATAGATGTGATTTATGTGTATGGCTATGGTTTCCCGGTTTATCGCGGCGGCCCTATGCAGTATGCCGATGAGATTGGGTTAAAAACGGTATATGACGCTATGTGTAAATATCGTGACGAGTTAGGCGAGCACGGTAAAAACTGGTTTGAACCCGCACCATTACTGAAAAAATTAGCAGAACAAGGCAAACGATTCGCTGACTTGTAGTCACTGATATTTGTCTTACCACTAACGAATTACAGAATATTTAAAAGAGAATCTTATGAAAGAAGCAGTCATAGTATCAACCGCTAGAACCCCCATCGGCCGTGCCTATAAAGGTGCATTTAATAACTTGGAAGCGCCAAGTTTGGGTGGCCATGCTATTCGTGAAGCGGTAAAAAAATCAGGTATTGATCCTGCCAGTGTAGATGACGTCATCATGGGCAGTGCGTTAACTCAAGGCAGTGGTGGTATGAACATTGGTCGTCTTGCTGCGCTAGCCGGTGGTTTGCCCACTTCAGTGTCAGGTATGACCCTTGATCGCCAATGTAGCTCAGGTATGTATGCGATTGCGACGGCAGCAAAACATATTATTACCGACAACGTGCCAGTAATGGTGGCTGGTGGACTTGATTCGATTAGTTTAGTGCAAAACAAAGCGATGAACACACACCGTATGGTCGACCCGGCCTTGGCTAAAATGCACAAAAACATTTATATGCCTATGTTACAAACCGCTGAAGTAGTAGCGGCTCGTTACGGTATTAATCGTGATGTGCAAGATGAATATGCTTACCGTAGCCAAATGCGCACAGCTGCAGCGCAAGTTGCGGGCAAGTTTGATGATGAAATTGTGCCAGTCACCGCGACTAAAGTGATCATTGATCGTGAAACTAAAGTAGAAAGTTTCCAAGAAGTCACGCTTAGCAAAGACGAAGGTAACCGTGCTGAAACTACATTAGAAGGTTTGCAAAACTTAAAACCTGTAATTGAAGGTGGTGTCATCACAGCAGGTAATGCAAGCCAGTTATCCGACGGCGCGTCTGCCAGTGTATTAATGAGCAGCAAACTAGCTGAGCAACAAAACCTAACCCCATTAGGCGCGTATCGAGGTATTGCTGTGGCAGGCTGTGAACCAGATGAAATGGGAATTGGCCCAGTTTTCGCTATTCCAAAATTACTTAAACAACACGGTTTAACCATGAACGACATTGGCTTATGGGAACTCAACGAAGCCTTTGCCGTGCAAGTATTGTATTGCCGCGACAAGTTGGGCATTGATGACAATATTTTAAATGTAAACGGTGGTGCTATTTCTGTTGGTCATCCTTACGGAATGAGTGGTGCACGTATGGTGGGTCATGCCTTGATTGAAGGTAAACGTCGTGGTGCTAAATACGTGGTTTGTACTATGTGTATTGGTGGCGGCATGGGTGCTGCAGGTTTATTTGAAGTTTATTAAACGCCAGGCAGGTCGTTGCGCGATATAAGTAAAAAGAAGTAAAAGATTAGAAAGTGATTTAAGAGGTAAGTTATGGAATATTTTAAAGCCCCACAGAAAGAAGCCTTGTTCGTCATGAACGAACTATTAGGTTATGAAAAACATTATGCTGATTTGGGTTTTACAGATGCCACACCTGATATGGTTGAAGCCATTTTTTCAGAAGCGGCTAAGTTTGCCGAAAATGTCTTAGCACCCATCAACGCCAACGGTGATGCAGAAGGCTGTAAATGGGAAGATGGTGTAGTGACTACTCCTGCAGGTTTTAAAGACGCTTACCAACAATATGTTGATGGTGGCTGGACTGGTATGACTCACCCAGAAGAGTTTGGCGGTCAAGAATTACCTTATTCTTTAAATAGTGTGATGGCTGAATGGTTTTCTTCAGCGAATCACTCTTGGGCTATGTATCCTGGCTTAAGTCAAGGTTGTATTGAAACCTTAAAAGAACACGGTACCCCAGCACAACAAAAAATGTTTCTGCATAATCTTGTTGGAGGCAGTTGGACGGGCACAATGTGTTTGACCGAACCTCATTGTGGCTCGGATTTAGGCATGCTGAAATGTAAAGCTGAACCTAATGCTGATGGCAGCTACAGCTTGACTGGAACCAAGATCTTTATCTCGGCTGGTGAGCACGACATGTCTGAAAATATCGTACATATCGTGATTGCACGTTTGCCAGATGCACCAAGTGGAACTAAAGGTATCTCATTATTTGTTGTGCCTAAATTTAATGCCGGTTCTGAAGGCGAAAAATTAGATCGTAATGCGGTTTCTTGTGGTTCTATTGAACATAAAATGGGTATTAAAGGCTCTGCAACTTGTGTGATTAATTTTGATGGCGCTAAAGGTTATTTGGTAGGTACCGAAAACCGTGGTCTTAATTGCATGTTCACCTTTATGAACTCAGCACGTATCGGCACAGGTTTAGAAGGTTTATCAGCATCTGAAGCCGCTTTTCAAGGCGCCTTAGCTTATGCTAAAGATCGCTTGCAATTCAGAGCCATGACAGGGGTTAAAAATCCTGATGGCCCAGCGGATCCAATTATTAACCATCCAGATGTTCGCCGTATGTTGTTGACTCAAAAAGCCTTCGCTGAAGGTAATAGAGCATTAGCTATTTACGCGATGAAATTGGTGGATGTCACACAAGCCAGTCAAGATGTAGATGCTAAAAAATTAGCAGAATCTAAGTTAGCCTTGTTAACACCTATTGTTAAAGCATTCCTAACTGAAACCGCTCAAGAATCGACGAGTTATGGTATGCAGGTATTCGGTGGCCACGGTTTTATCGCTGAATGGGGCATGGAACAACTTGCTCGCGATACCCGTATTTGTACTATGTACGAAGGCACCACAGGTATTCAGGCAATTGATTTATTAGCCAGAAAAGTGGTGGGGTCGAACGGCAAGTTACTGACTATATTTACTGACGAAGTCAAAGAATACTGTAAAAGTATTCGTGATAAGAGTCAGTTTAATGCTTGGTCGAATAGTATCGATAAACATGTCGATGAATGGCATCAGGTTACTGAAGATATTATGCAAAGAGCGGCTAAAAGCCCGGCAGAATTAGGTGCGGCATCTGTCGATTATTTGATGTACTCAGGTTATATAGTTGTGGGCTACTTCTGGCTACAAATGGCTGTTGTTGCTCAACAGAAACTTGACGATGGCACTGACGATCCAGAATTTTATAAAGCGAAATTACACACTGCTAAGTTTTATTTTGATCGTTTATTAACACGCACACGTTCTTTAGTCTCTGCCATGGAATCTGGTGCTGACAACTTAATGAACATGGAAGAAGAGCAGTTCAACATAGTTTAAGCTTTTTGAGGCAAAAACCTTATAAATAACAAAGCTAGGCTGGGAAAAATAGCAGGGCGGGCAATATACAATTGTCCGCTTTTTTTGGTTAAAAGGTTGAATTAGATGAGTGAGCTAATACCAATTGGTATATACCCAAAGCCATTGGAGTTGCAGCTAGGCGGCAAAGGAGCTCAGCCCCATGAGCTTAGAAGTACTAAGTGATTGGGGTGAGTGAGAGCAGCCAA